>Ga0208898_1001442_pt1 | contig 15767 bp, 16 predicted proteins | sample VirMetDEL_Mar_4_FD_184513 | JGI IMG/M metagenome (GOLD analysis project Ga0208898, IMG submission 184513) | Aqueous microbial communities from the Delaware River and Bay under freshwater to marine salinity gradient to study organic matter... | ecosystem: Environmental > Aquatic > Marine >...
CCCGCCGTCTGCGTGCCGTCAAAGTCAATGAAAGCAATCGGCGGATCGTTGGCATCCGTGTCGTTGTAAATCACTCCGTATGCCGCTGCGATGCTGCCGCCCGATGCGGTCCACGTCACATCGTCCGCGTCGAATTTAGCATCGTTAGTCGTCACGGTAGTGACAGCCACATTCGCCAGAGCCTGACCGCCTGCCGTGTAGCCGGTGCCTGCCGTGGCTTCCGTGCCTGTAATGCCTGCGAGCGTTGTGTCAGTCGCGGCAAAGGTCGCGGACGCATAGAGTTTCAGTTTGTACGAATCCCCGGAGGCGTTCGATCCCTCCGCGAACAGTTTTGCTGTGTGATTGTACAGCGAGATCGTGACAGCCATGCTGGCCTCCTGTGGTTAGATGCGGCGAGTATGCCAGAAAAGGGTGGTTGGGGCAATTAGCGTCCGAGGATGAGGATTTCACCGTAGACTGTCGCTGATGATGTTCCTGATTCAGTAAAGTCAAACGACAAAGAAATGGATGTATCGCTACTTAAGGTAATAATCCTTGAAAAGGACGTATTCACGGTTACCGTGCCAATAGAGACCTTTTCTAAGAGTGTTGGTGACGCCCTATTACAATTGACCTCAACGGTTGCGTTTGAGCTAGAAGAAACCACAATATGTCCAGTCACAAGCGCCAACGTCATATCAGCCAAGTTGCTTAGGTCTGTAGTGTTGAGGGTGACAACCGTACTGGTTCCGTTGCTAGTGCGGGTTGCTGACCCGGTCTTATAGGTCAATTGAAGATCTGGCGACAAAATCGGCTTGGCTAAATCAGCAATGCTTTGCAGGGTAAAGTTCACAACTTCCCCATCTGCGCTGTTGCCTGTATCCGAGATGTCAGTTCCGATGACAAAATCCCCCGATGCTGGCGTTGTGAGGGGGAAAGTGGTGGTGTCGTTGATCTTAGCCATTATGCAACAATAGCCTCCAAATTGTTGCTGCTTTCATCTTGCAGCACGTTTGCGCTTTCATCTTGCAGTGTTCTAACAATTCCAGTGAACACATCCTCGCTCATTTCTCGCAAGATCATATTCACTTGGATGTCCAAGTCTTTCATGCCCAGCCGCCAATCAACCACCTCGAAGACCTTATTAGTCCAGCCGAGATGGTTTACCGACAGTGATACGTTGTCGCCGACCTTAACATCAATCGCACGCAAACCAAATGCGCCGCTAACAGTGATTTGATTTCTGTTGCGCCGCAAAAACGTCCGCGCGATACGCTGTGCCTGAATGAGGGTGTCAGTGAAAATTAGGTTCAGTTCTGTAGCGGCTCTGATGCCACCATCCTCCTGCAAGAACAGACCAGAGGTGACCTCTGGATAATCGTCGGGCTGATAGTTGGTTTCGCTGCCCTTGTACTGGCCACGCACCGCGTTAAAATTGTCTCGGCGGCTGTGGCGAGTGGCGATCTGCAATTCGCTGCGCAGATCATCCTCTGACAAGCTTAATGTCGGCGACCGATACTTTGCAGCCAAGATCGCCCAGTCACCGGCATAGTTCCAGAAGATGCCGCCCATGGATGACAGCATATTCCGAATGATGTCTTCAGGGTCGCCATCCAGCAGGAAAGAGCCGTTGCAGGTGTACTGCTTTGCCCCGGCAACTATCGTGTCGCAATCGTCTGCGGCATCTTCAAAGAGCGTGTCATTGATGTCGGACGTGCGCTCGCCCAAGCCGTAATCAGACAGAAGATAATCGCGGATGCAGAGCGCCGGGTTGTCAGACCATGCTGTAGTTGTCGTGCGAGGGTCATAAATCTTCTTGCCTCGGATCTTGGCCGTCACAATGGGAACGCCACTTGGGAAGTTGCTGGCTCCATTGAATCTGACATATAAATACGCAATGCCCCGCGCGCGGTGATCACTTGTCCATTCGGAAACTTCAGTAGTCAGATCGGTGTCAGCGGTCTGGTCATCAGTGCCGAGATATTGCTTGATGCGGATCTTGCCGCTCCACTTGGAAGGCGATGTTACATTGCCACTTCCGTCAAGTGTCACCTGTTCGTCGTTGACGTAGATGGCTTGATAGCTGTCAATCTCATGTCCCGCAAACGCAATCAGGCGGTGCAAATGCTGATCACTGCTAGATAGAGTTTGATAGAACACCGCACCGCCGATGCGGGTCTCTCCATAGATCACCTGATGCGGTAGGGCAGGGCCAAGCTGGTTGACGCCTTGATAGCCGCGAGATGCGGCTTGCCCTCTTGTGGTGGAAGATGACAGGGCATTGAGGGCGTAACCAAGGGCAGCGCGAACTGCGAATTGAGCGCCAACTGCGGCCAAGCCTGTCAGACTCATCCCAAACGCCGAAAATGTAGCTGCCGCAATACCACCAGCCGAAATCACCGAACTGGCCGTCGAAACAGCCGCGACCGCGAGGCTGATTGGATCGGCCAATGCCGGTGTCGCAGAAAGCGCCAAGACAGAGCATGTGGCAAGTAGCAGTCTTTTCACGATGCCCTCCAATACAAATCGCCTAGCTGCGGCTCAGACCAGACAATCCCAGCCTCCGACAGATGCGCGCAGCCATATCCGCAAACAACACCAAATGCATATCCCAGAACATCATCAGACTGCCGCGCGCAGATCATACCAGAGCGCGGATGCAAAGTCTCTACCGGCTCAAAGCGATCATCCATAGCGGCAATGATGTCTGGATAACCGTAGGTCGCCAGACAGCGCTTGTAGGCCACCACAGCGCGCCGTGTGCTGTCATAGCCACTGCACCATTCATCGGGCAGACCATCGCGCCCCATGGCCCTCAGAGCGCCCGAGACGAACGACATGCAGTTGTGGCCAGCCCATGAGAACGGCTCATTCTGAATTGACCTGAGATATTCTGTCAGCCCGCCCATTGCAGGTCTTCATCCTGTAGCCGAGTGACGAACTCAAACGCCAGATCACCGCTAAATCGGCTTTGCTGATCGGCGTCTGTATAGCGACGAATGCGGGGGCGGTTTAGATCAACCAGACGGCTTTCAACCGCCAAGCTGATGGTGACTGTATCGGCACCGAACTGGATGTTCATCTCATCCATTTCGCCGGTAAAGACCGTGACTGCTGTCTTTGTGCCAGCCACATCCACACCGAATTTCACAATCGCACGGCGACCTTGATATGGCTCCGCAAGGGCCACTGAGATAATACTGCTTGGAATGCCACTCAGTGTAAGTGTCGCACCATAGGCCGCGATGTCAGAACTCTCGCGAAGTTCAGATATGCCAAGGAGATCGCCAGCACCTGTATATGTTTCGCCATCAAGAGACAGATTTCCGATGCCGCTCCAGAAATACAAGTCATTTGGGCTGTCAAACAGCAGATCGCACGCCCAGAAGACGCTGACCTCCTGATCGTCAAGAGCATTGGAGATGGCTGTGGCAAGATCCCGGCTCATATGACGCCCACCCCACTGAAGCTGATGCCATAGATTGACGCCTCATCAGCCGACCATGTGCTGATGTTGGATGTCAATCGGAACGCGCCAACAGTGTTGGACACGACCACAGAGGCGTTGTCAGCCGGGGCTGTTGTGATCGACGGCCAGATCGGGAGCGTTGCCGTGCCGGTGCCGCTGCTATTCACATCAGCAGTGACCATGTACAGGCGCGCATCGCCGCCCGTGCCAAGCTGAATGTAGTCACCAGCTTTGAGCCACCCCGTTTGGCTGAGTGTGCAGCCGTCAATGTTCAGGCTGGCACCCGTCTGGCTTGCGCCCGCCACCAATGGCGTGCCGCCTGCGCTGCCTTGCGGTGTTGCCCCGAGTGGATCGCCAAGGGTGAAGGTATTGTATGTGCCATCCAACTGAGCCAACCACGCAATCCAGATGCGCGCGTCTGCGTGCTTCATTGGCGGCAAAGTGACATCCACCTCCCAGCGGCGACCGGGATGCTGGAGAACCTGTTGCTTGAACGTAAACGGGCTGGCCGTGATGGCGTTCTGGCTGGCCATCCTGAACACTACGGATCGGATGCCAGTGTGTGATGGAAGAGCGTAGTTTATCATCTGAAGACCCTCGCGACCGAGCCGCCGCGCTGGACAGCATCAACAACCTCGCGCTTGGTGCGCTCCACAAGCAGCGGCAATGCCCGCCCAAGATCGGCCTCTGTGACGCCACCTTGGAATTGGTAGACAACCTGCACAGGCCCGCCACCACCCATTTTGCTATTGGGGATGACATGCGCGTTGCGGCTTGGCACAAGCATCTCGGGACCGCGCTCGCCGACCAGATAAGCCTTGTTGGCTGTGACCTGACCGCCCGATGCTCGCGCTCCAGAAAATCCGAGCGCGCTGCCAATAGCACCCGCAAGACCAGTGCCTTCTTTCACGCTGCCGACCAGTTGTTGCACCACCAGAACCTTGTACAGTTCCGCGATGATAGCCTTCGCCATGTCGCGGAAGGCGTCCTTGGCCGTCTTGGTGCCATCCACCATGGCCATGAAGCCGCTTGTCAGGCTGTCCTCAATGGTCTTGGAGATATTTCCGACAGTCGCATCAAGTTCCGTGAACATCTTATCAAGGCTACCGAGAGCGTTGTCGGTGGATGCCTTGATCTTTGACATTGCGCCGCCGCCAGTTTGACCAAGTTCTCTGAATTGCTCGTTCAGTTGCTCAATCTTGACAGCCTGCTGACCAGCGGTGTCGGCGGCGGCGGCGATCTGATCAAGACTTGCACCGGCCTTACTCAGTTCAATGGCCGTTTTGGTGGCTGCTTCCGCATACGCTGCGGACCCGCCGCGCTGCGCTGCGGCGACTTTCGCAGTCAGGATCGCGATCTTTTCCTGCTGGGTCATCGCAGCCGTAGTGACAGATGCGAGTGCATCGCGCAGCCTCATTGCAGCGTCAGCCGCCCCATCGGTGGACGCCTTGATCTTGGACATTGCGGCACCGCCAGCGGTGCCGACTTCGTTGAACTTGTCCCGCAGTTCACCCAACTGCGTCTTGGCTCTCTCCCGCGCTTCAAACGCTTTGATATCGCGATATATGAGCGAGTTGATGTATGCCTCTTCAGCAGCATTCGCAGCGTCTGCGAGACCATATTCGATCTCCTTTTCCTTACGGAAGGCAGCAGAACTAGCCGCAAGCTGAGTATAGCCAGCATTGATAGCCGCAATTTCGGCCTGCATGATGGCCGTTTGATCTCTCATGGCCTGAAGGCCAGAGGGAGCCATTGAAAGGTTGCGGGAAAGCTGCGCAGCCTGCATAGAAGCCGCCGAAAGATTTGTTGCAAGAACGCTGGCTGCTTCGGCGGTTCTTGCAGTTGGCTCTTCTGCGTCCTCAATCGCGCCTGACAGCTTCAAGCCCTGCATCGCAGCCTGAAGAAGCTGCGCATAAAGAGTCCTTGCCCCTTCTGTGCTGTTTTTAAGGCCGTCAGTGCTTTCGTAAATCGACTTGGCGAGGTCAGCCATGGCTTTTGCCTGCGCCCTCGCGCCTTCAGCCGCAGAGACATCTGAAAGGGCAACCGCTATGCCCTCTGCGGCCTCTTCGCTAACGCCCATGAAATCAGCAAGTGTTTTCAAGTTGGACTGAGCGCTTTTGATCTGAGTGATTTGCTCTTCATAATGCGCAATACTAGATTCAAGTGTGGCGTTGTATTCAGACGCCTCATCCCTCTGGCTTATAAGATTTCCAAGGGTTGTTGCTTTTATTTCTTCAACTATATCACGATACTCTTGGCCACCCCTAATCAGCTTCTCATTCAGCTTGTCAAAGCCGCTCAAGCCGCTTTCAATGATGGTGGTGGTGGCCTGACCAAAAGCCTGAATGGCCTCGACCTCTGCAATCTCGCGCTGGATCTTCAACAACGCTCTCGCCCTGTCGGTCAGGGTGCCGTACTCATCGCGGAGTGTAGCAAAGGATGCCGCTGATTGCTGATTGAGCGAATGCAATTCAGAAGTCGCGTCCGCTAATTCTTCAATGCTGTCCTTGGCACTTTTTGCTGACTTTCCAGAACGCTCAAAAGCAAGTGCGATGGCTGAGACAATCGCCACACCAGCGCCAAGTACAGCGCCAATCGGCCCAAAGATACCCAAAAGCTGGGAGCCTTGCTGGCCGAAAGCCTGAATTGCGCTTGTGCCATTTGCAACCTGTACTGAAAAGTCGCCGACCTGATAACCGGCCTGCTGAAGCGCACCCTTTGCCCACTTGTTGGTGGCCACAGCGTTCGAATTGTATTGCGAAGTAGACCGCTGAATGGTCTTGTTCAGATTGTTCATCCGGGTCTGAACCTGCTGAACCTGCGGCAGACCCGTGACGTTCACGCCTATGTTGATCGCGAGGTTTTCACCGAGACCTTGTGCCATTTTTCTCGCGCTCCTCAAGGATCATGAAATATGCGACCCATTCATTATACTCGCTTACGCTGATTTCCTCAATCTCGGCGATTGTCTTGCCAAGCCGGTCAGCCAGCGCGATCAAGTTCATTCTGAACGGGTCGCCCTTTAGTTTTTTAGGTGGTCCTCGACGTTGGCACCCGTGAACACTTCACTGAATACTTTGGTGATGACCGAGATAGGCTCGCCCATAAGGATCGCCTTATCCTCCAGCGTGAACGCTTTCTCGCCGTTGTCCAGTTCGCACTTTTCAATGATCACCTCAACCATGCCCGCCATGGTGACGTTGTTCAGAAAGCCGGGATGCTTGCGCTGGATCTTGTCCAGATCGCGCGCAGTAACATCAGCAGAAAAGAGGCGAAGGGGATCGTCCCCCTCGCCCCATTCCGCGACTTCGATGACCTTGCGCTCTTGTTCAGCGCGCCTGGCCGCGATGCGCTTACCAAGGCTCATCAGGTCACCGTGGTCTGAGTCAGCGCGCCGTTACCCTGAACCGAGATGGACATCTCGACCAGACCGTCAAACGACGAATTAACAGTGCGCCCGGTAACGATTGCCGAGCCAGTCAGATAGGTGTCACCGCTGGTGTCGCCCTCGGGATAGAGGTTCAGCGTGACCTCTGCACCGATGGTCAGAGCGCCCTGACCTGTGGTGTCGGTCTCATCCCACAGAACGTCAACCGACCCCGTGAAAGTCGTCAGCGACGGCTTATAGGTACGAGCGGTGTCGCCCATCGTGGTGTCTTCAAGCGTGTCCGCGCTCTCTTCAATGGAGAAAGAGCGGATTTCCGCGATTGCATTGGAACCGACCTTCACGGTCCCTTCGCTGCCGGTATGTGTAGCCATAGGAGCCTCCTGTTATCTGGCCGTTTCAACGTCTCCGATAGTAGTAACATATCGGATCGTATACGTTAAGCGAGCCACGCCCACAGGACGCTCTGCATCGCCATCAAAGTCAATCTCGGTACTGGTCAAGACACTATCCTTCACAAGACCATTCAGCGTGTAATCCGCCGCGATGGTCTCTTCGATCTGGACGCACAGGGCATCCACATCATCGTCAAAGGTATCAGTCACCCGCACATAGGCGTCGATTACAAGGCTGAGATCGCGCGCAAGCGTCCTCACCCCCATGGTCTGCAAGCCTGACGCTTCAGAGCCGCTGTAAACGGTCACAGCGGGCAATTGGGACTCCGTGAAGGGGTACACCCTAGATGCATACACACGTCGCTGTGCAAGCGACACACCGCTTGCCAAGATACTTTCCACGCGGTCTCGGATCTGCTTGCGAATGTGAGCCATCAGACCTTTTCCAACTGAACAGTTGTCACGCCTGTACCGTCATGCACCCAAGCACGAACTTTGTACTCCACGCTAGAGATAATCATCTCATCGGTCTCGGAGATGTACGGAATATCAGCTGTGCGACAGGTCACACGCGGTTGCTCTTCATGGACCTGCACATATCCACCGGCATCAACAGGCACCGTCTCATTGTCAAAGATGCCGTAAATGGTTGAGTCTCCAAGCGCATCTTTTCGGCGGTAAGCAATGCTCACCGCAAATTCATCCACCAGCAGGATGGATGCTAGATCATCATTCAGCGGCAGGGGCATCTTTTGCCTTGCGACCCCGCTTCTTGGGTGCATCGTCTTCCGTCAGGCCGACAGCACGATCTTCAACAACAGGTTCAGCCTTGGGCGCGGAGGTTTGCTCAACGCGACCCATCGAAATCAGAATGTTGCCCTCGCTGGCGGGAAGCTGAACAATGTCGCCAGCCGTGCGGCGTTCGCCGCCAGCCACGCAATTCTTCAGGACCAGATAGTGGTGCATGGTGTTCTCCAGTTCAGGATTGGGGGGGCTGGAGAAGCCCCCCCAAGTGAGCGTCATCAGACGCCGTCGTTGTTGTAGGCGAAGCTGACCGCGTGGCGGACGGCAACGTCAACAGTTTGCAGCGCAACGATGCGAACCGTGCCGCTGGTCGATGCAGTGTACGGATCGACGGTGATGTCGAGGCCGCCGTACATGCCGATCAGCAGATCCGAGAAGTTGCCGAAATACAGGTCACCAGCGGTGACTTGGTTCGACACAATGGCGCGGTAGCCGTTCATCGTGCCACCCGGCTCGATGACGAACTGGCCCGAGCCAGAGTCCTTCACGGTGGTCTTCAGAGCGCCGTACATGCTGGCAGGCAGGATGTACGCGAGGTTGCCCATGAGGGCGTTGTCCTCGGCAACGGCGGTCTCCATTGCGACAACCTCGGCGAAGGTCGGGTTTGCCGCCGCGAACGCTGTCGGGGTGTTGATGCCCGAGGTGTTCTTGACGCCGGTCGGTTGACCGGACGAACCCGAACCCTGAAGCGCACCGTTGTCAATCGCCAGTGCGAGGCCGGTCGAGAGGTCGTTGCGGACCAGTGCCTCAATGTCGAGGCTCGACTGCATCATCATCAAGCGAGTGATGTCGGTGAACGCGCCGAGGGTCTTCGGCGACATGGTGACCTGACCAAAGGTCGGCTCCGACTCGGACGATGCGCCGCCCTCGGTCGAGATCCAGCCTGCGGTCGAAGCTGCGGTCTTCTTGGGGATTTTGACATCGCCAACAAGGCCGGTCAGCATGGTCGCGCCTGCCTGCATCACCGACGATGCGTTCCGCAGAACGTCGATGAAGTCACCGCCGCGATAGTCCTCGGCAACCATTGCCGAATCGTCGGAGGTGTTCAGGTCACGCTTGGACCACGAACGGCGAACGTCGGCAGGGATGTAGAGGCCCTGCGGGTCGATGCCGTCACGCTTTGCAGCTTCAGCAGCAGCTTCAAACTCGAACTCGGCAGCAGCGCGAGCGCCACGGTCGGACGGGTTTGCCATTGCGCGGATCGCACGCATCAGCGAGAAGTTGCGGACTTCCTTCTTGGAAAGGCCGATGGCGCTGTCATCCAGCGGCTTCGAGCCGATCACGTCAAGAAGCTGACCCCGGAACTCAGCCAGCGAGGTGCCATTCTTGACAGCTTCGTCAGCCATTTCGCGCTTGTTGTGCTTGGCAGCGAGACGATAGATCTCGCCGGTTTCTTTGGCGGCGGCGCGGGCAGCTTCGGCCTTCACCGCTTCCACATCAATTTTGACTTCATCAGTCATTGTGGTCTCCATCTTTGGAGTTTCAGTTACTGGTTTAGCGGGTGAAGTCTCTGCCGCGCGACCAACGCCAACTGTCCTGTCAGCGGGGATCGAAACGACCGATACCTCCATTGGAGACCACGAAGAGACACGGTAGCGATCCGAACCTTCGCGATCCATTTTGTTGACTGCATAGCCAACGCTGATGTTCGAACGAATGTCGTCCATAACATCTGCATAGATCTCGCTCGCAAGAACGCCTTTTCCAAAGCGAACCGTTCCCCGGAGACGCCGGGTAGCAGAGTCAAGTTCTACACCTTCCACCACGCCGATCTGCTGGCGTGGGTCGTGATCAAGCAGCAAGGGCATCCGCCCAGAACGGGCAAACTCAAGGTCAATGCTGGCCTCGCTGTGATCCAGAATTTCTGCGCCGAAAGAACGCTCGACCGGCTCCTCGCTGGAGATGGCGATACGAACGCGGCGGTTCTCTTTGTCAATAACCTTCGCGCTGCCGTCCATGGAGCGCGTCTTCATGTCATCGCGGCTGAAGCGGTCGTTCAATTCGGCCTCGGTGGAGATGTCAGGCTCCTCGCCCGCATCAACATCAACAGGCGCGGCGGTTTCCTCGCCCACGCTCAGTTCATCCGGTTCTGCACGCTGTTCAGACATCTCAGCCCCCTCGGTTGCTTCGGGGATCATATCATCTTTCTCATCGGTTTGCACTGCGCGTTCCTCCGAGCCGATTGCAGGCTCAAACTTCTGGGCTGTGAAGTTGTTTCTATCCAGCCAGTCCTTGGCCTCAGAGACGCTGTATTCGTCAGCGTCAAACCGAATGGACTGGATCTCGCTCTGGCCGTCCCACAGGCCAATGATGAAATCAATGCCAGCACCGCCTTCATCGTTCATGCGGCGGAAATCATCGTATTTCTCAGGATCGCGGATGCGGGCAGCGTGTTCGTTGGGATACGGACGCTCTTCATAGCCGCGATCATTGTCCATGCTGGCAACCCTGTCGCGCGCCCAAGACTGACCTGCGTCACCGCCCCAAAGCGCCCACGCGATGCGACCAGCGCTCGGGTAGCCATCTTCGCCGGGGCGGAAGCCCTCTGCCTTCTTGTCCACCTCATGGCGGCTGAAGAAGCTGTGCATCCGCTTGACGGTGCTTTCCGACAGTTCCTTGCCGTTCACGATGTCGCGGGCGCGGGCAACGCCGACAGCCGTGCCGCCGCGACCGAACTCCCGACGCCATTCAAGACCCCTGCGGGCCTCTTCTTTCATGCCATCAGTCGGTTTGTACGCCATCTGCACCTCCTGCGTCAGCCGGGACAGGCAGCTTATCGCCAAACGGCTCATAGGCCATCGTCAGGCCGTACTGCGCCGCGCTTTCCTTGTCCCGCACGATCTGGGCAAAGGTCTCATCAGCATCGCGGCCATAGTTTGCAGCGATGTCGCTGTGGCTCAGAATGCCGTTCTGCAAACCAACAACCGCCGCGTTGATCTCCTTCAGCGGATCAACCCACTGGAAGCCACGCGGGCGGAACGTGAAGCTGCGCGAGAATTTCTCATACTTGCCCGGCCCGGTGATCGGCGTCAGGGCGTTATCAACCACATGCTCCAGCCACACCCGATAAAGCGGGTCCAAGAAGTGATCCACCATGAATGTCTGAAGCGTGCGGTAGAAATCCCGCTCTTCCAACGCGCCCTGACGGATGGACGAATAGCTGGTGCCTTCGAGGTCGTTCGCCAGCGACGTGTAGCTGACGCCCAAACCGCCAGCGATGCCGCGTAGGATGCTCTTCTCAAAGTCAGCATAGGCCGAGGTCGGATGGCTCGGATCAAACGGGGTGAACTCAACGCCTGCCGGTAGCTGGTGGAAGGTGCCTGCCTCGGCGTCGTAGATCGGCGATCCCGTGCCGTTCTCGCCCTCATAGCCATCGGCCACAAAGTCATCACCGGCTGGGCTGGTGAAGAAGCCCATCTTGGACGCAGCCGTGCGCGCGGCAACAAGTTCCGCCTCACGATAGCCATGCAGCATCTTCAGGGCCGAGATCGCAGCCGTTGACCATGGCACACCGCGTGTCTGACCTGCCCGCTCCTGACGGTAAATGTGCATGATCTCGGACGCAGGCACACGCGCCCGCTTGGTGCCTTTCGCCAGCGTTGTGTAGTCGTAGTCGCCGGGATGATTCAGTAGAATGTGGTAGGCAACCGGGCGGCGGTATTCGTCCAGTTCGACGCCCATGCGGACATCGTTGCCGTTGCGATACCGCTCGTTCATCTCCTCATCAACGCGATCAGGCTCAATGATCTGGATCGCAATTTGATGCCGGAACGCACGGTTTTTGACGATCCGCAGGAATACCTCACCATCACGCGCCATGCCGGTGATGACGTGGTTCTCCAAGTCAATCAGGCTCATCTTGCCGTCAACAGTCGGCCCGCCGAGGCGGCTAAACTCGGTCCAAGCCGCCTCAATCATCTGACTGCCGGGGACATCTTGGGTGCCATCGGCATTCGCCGCACGCACCTGAAGCCGAAAGCCGTTGTTCCCAACAACATTCGTGCGCAGAAGCTGCAAATAGCGACGGAAATATTCGTTGTTGCGCTCCAAATCCCGAGATCTGTTGCGCAGTTCGTTCAGCGCCCAGCGGATCTCGCTGTCGGCGCTGCGGTTGCTGCCCGTGAAATCAGCGAAAAGCCGCCCTCTGGCGGCGGCGGCATAGTTCCGTTTCTGGATGCCCTTGGGCTTCGCGGGCTTTTTGAAGATGTCCAGAAGACCCATCAGCGAAACCTCACCTTAATCGTGGAGCCGTTCGTCTTGCCGCGCTTCACCTTCTCACGGTTTTCATGCTTCACCACCTCGGCGCGATACCGATCACGCGCTGCAAGCAGTTCATCAAACGACATCTTGGTCAGCGAGCGGCCCGCAATGCTGTAGCTGCTGACATCGCTGTCAGCTTTGCCTTCAAGGATCGACTCAATCTTGTCGATCATGATCTCCGCATGAATGCGAGGATCGGCTTGGTTGTTGTCCATATCAGGAATGGCTTCGAAGTCGCCCAAATCAACGACGATTCGATTTCCTGATGACGTTTGTGTGATCTCAAGCTGCCAGTGATATTTCCCCGGCACAAAATCCGCCGACGTGGCGCTGTCTACCGTAAACAGGTAGTAGTCATCGCCGCTTGGCTCAGTCGCGGCCAACTTGATCTCGTTGGAACCGCCGCCAGTGATGCGAGCAACATATTCGGCAGAGTGTGCGCTGGGCGGATAATCCACCGCGATGTCAGATCGCTTCCACTGAATGAAATCGCCAACGACAATTTCAAGCGGCTCACCTTCCGTGGCGTTCGCTGCGTCAAACAGATTGGCCATTATTTGTATCCATGCACAAAGCTGCTTCTACGGGGAACGGACGGGCGGCGCGGGACGGACTTCTCCGGGTCCGATGGTACCACATTTTGTGCTCTTCTGTAAACGACTTCCAAGTTGATGTTCAAGATGGCCAATGCAGCGGTGGCGTAAACGCGGCAATCCAGCGCTTCGTTGCGCGTCCTGATCTTCACCCACTCGCGCTTAGGTCTGCCCTTGAAATACTTGGTGACCTTCTTCTCGGCGGTCAGCATCCGGTAGTATTCTTCGTGCCGCCCGACCGGGAAGTGGCAATACCCCTCGCCCTCTTCTACGATCTTCAGCCGGGAATAGATCAGTTCCTTCGCCGTGTCGGTGCCGACCGGGAACAGATTGATCTTGCCAATGTTGTTCTTCGTCGGCCTGCCAGCAATCGGCTTGCCCTCGCCACCGACACCCTTGATTGCGAACACCTTTCGGCCAGCCCGAGCGCGGCAATAGTTGTAAACTTGCTGCGTGTAGTGGCCACCGGAGTCAACACAGGCCGATCTGATGACCATCTCGCCGTGCGTCGGATGCACGAACTTCTGTTGCAGAATCTGGTCTAGCTGCATCCACAGATCGGCGGTCGATGGGTCGCCATAGGCGGTCTGATAATCAATCGACCAGCTTTCCTCGCCTCGGCCCCAGCCGACAATCTCGATCTCCAAGCGGTCGTCCTGCACGTCAACCCCAGCCGTCAGCAACAGCACCTCATCAGGCAGTTCGCCACCCCAGTCCTCGGCACGCTGCATCAGATCGTGATCGTCAACCTGTTCGCCTTGATCCTCCCAAGTCTCGCCCAAGAACGTGTTCACCCACGTCTTCAGCCGCATTGGGTCGCGCTTTGACGCCAAGAAGTCGCGCACGCTGTCCTCCAGCGGCGTCCAAGGCGAATAGAGGCCGCTCAAGTGAAATCCAGCCGTCTTGCCGTCGCCCTCGGACGTGGCTTTCCACTTGCCGTACCTGATCGCTCGGTATCGCTTCGCATCCGACCAGCAAGAGCCGCAGTGCTCGCACACATAGGTGGCCGTGGCAGGCTTGTCCTGTTCCCACTGCACATTCGCCCAGCGCAGCACCTGTTCTTCCTCGCAATCGGGACATGACACGAAATACTTGCGCTGATCGCTCTCCAGATACGCCTGTTCAATGCGGCTGTGGCCGCGCTCTGTCGGCGTGCTGACCAGAATGATCTTCCGATTCCAGAATGTGGTGGATCGCTTCTTGGCCAGCGACACAGGATCGCCCTCGGTGCCTGCCGATGGCGGGTAGCGATCCACCTCATCGCACAGGATCATCCGACAAGGCCGAGATGCCAGCGAGGAGGGGCTGTTGGCACCGCAGGCTGTCACATGACCGCCGGGAAAGACCTTGTGCAAGGTGGTGTTGCCGCTGTCGCGCGACCTCGGATCTTTGATCTTGTTGGCCAGCACAGGCGTATCACGCACAGCCGGGGCAAGCCGGTCCTTCGACCACGTTTGCGCCATCTCCAAGGTCGGCTGCACAACCAACATCGGCGCGGGATCTTGGTGGATGTGATACCCCACAACATTGTTGATCAGTTCCGTCTTGCCGATCTGCGCCGCCGTCATCAGCACAACCGTCTCAATGCTCGCATCGCTCACTGCATCCATCATCCCGCGCTGGTATTCGGCGCGGCTGGTTGACCACTTGCCAGCCTCGGCGCTGCTTTCACTAGACAACTGCCGATACCGATCCGCCCACTGGCTGACCGACAGCCTTGGCGGCGGCTTCAGCGATGTCCTGATCGCCTCGGCGATCCGCGCCTCAAGCCTCTTCGCTTGCGCCGCCCTGATTGTATCCGACCAGTTCATTCAATGCCTCGACAATCGCATCCTCAATCAGCGCCTGCACCTCGCGCACCGTCGCCGATGCGTGCGCCTCCGGTGCCACCTTCGTCGGAACAGCCAGCAAGCGCGTGCGCGCCTTAGTCAACTGGTTTTCGATCTGCTTGGCAACGTCCTCAATGTAGACAAGATCGCCGCGCTCGACCGCGTTCTCCATTTCCTTCGCGTCAGCCTGTTCCTTGGCAAGGCGGGCGCGCTCGGCAACAAGATCCAAGTCACCAGATGATGCGCGCCCCGCAGCGGCTTCCCGCAGCTTTCTGATATAGGCGTCACGGCAGACATCCAAATCATACTCGCCGCGACCCTTTCTCTCAATGATGCCCTCGTTGATGAGGTCTTGCACATACTTTGGGCTGACGCCGATGTGCCGAGAGACTTCGTTTATAGTCGCCACTTTGGATCTCCTGCCAAGTCAGTGAAGCCATGCTTCACCTCGGCCACCTTACGCGCGAAGATCGCCGCTGTCTTGCATCTGAATGCGCCCAGCTTGGCTATGGTGCCATTCATGGCAATCTGAGCGCGCCAACACTTCTCCCTGCCATCCTTCTCAAACAGGATGCCGGGATAGCCATGCTTGCAGTTCTTGTATTTCGTCTTGTTGCGCAGGTTTTGCTCCTGAGTCACAAGGCGCAGGTTTGATATGCGATTGTCAGCCCTGTTGCCATTGATGTGGTCGATCTCAAGGTTTGGGTCTGGTTGCTCGTTGTAATGCAACGCCCATGCTACGCGGTGGCCTGCATAGCGCTGCCCATCAATCCCCACTCTGACGTAGCCATTGCTATCAATCAAAGGCGGTTTTTTGCGAGATCTAGATCTCAGTATCCCGCTTTCAGGGTCGTAAATGATTTTCTTGCGCAGTATTTCAATTGCAGGTAACGGTTTCGCTGACATGGCTTTGCCTTTTGAGTTGTGTCCACGCCGGGGGTGGTGTCCGCCACGCCTCGGCACCAAGAATCCTAGACGATTGGATGCTTGGGAGCAACAGCAACCCCCTAAGAATGTGCCTGTCGCTACAAAACAGCTTTGGCGCGAACTACC
>Ga0208898_1001443_pt1 | contig 15762 bp, 18 predicted proteins | sample VirMetDEL_Mar_4_FD_184513 | JGI IMG/M metagenome (GOLD analysis project Ga0208898, IMG submission 184513) | Aqueous microbial communities from the Delaware River and Bay under freshwater to marine salinity gradient to study organic matter... | ecosystem: Environmental > Aquatic > Marine >...
GGCCTGCACCACTAGTATCTTCAGTGTACCAATTTAATTCTCCTAAATTCTCTCCACCCGACCAAGTTTGACTAGGTGAATTAATTGTAATGCTTGCAGCATTTGCACCTGTGTCAACAATAACATCACCCGTGAATGTGGCGTTTTGTGAACTGTCAAGTGTAAGTGCTGTGCTTGAGGCGTTGTCGTCTATGCCTGTGGAGGTGAAGGTTGTTACGGTTGTTGCCCCTGCCCCCAATGCACCTGTAGTTGTAATTGCTGAAGCACCATTATCTATTGTGCCAAAGCCAGACGTTATTGAGCCAGAGTTTAATGCACCTGTTGTAACAATACTGCTAGACCCTGCAATTGGACTATATAATGAACCAAGTGCTGTGCCATTTAGAGTGATAGCATCAGCCTCTAACGTGCCGTCAACATCAACGTCACCACTAAAATCACCTGTAGCTGCATCAAGTTCACCGCTTAAAGTAATGTTTGTAATGCCTGTTAATGCACCGTTTAAAGCAACAGCACCGTTTATATCTATAGTCGTAGCTGCAATCTGTATCTCAGTATCTGCGACAATATCTAATTGACCGTCAGCAGAAGAGTTAATGTATATAGCTGCATCACGAAACTGTACTTTGTCATCAGTAGATACAGAAACGTCTGTACCGCCTGTTGTGTTGCCAATAGCAAGCACTTCTGACAACGTATCTGCTGTATCAACTTGTGCGTCTACATAGGCTTTAATGGACTGCTGTGACGCTGCTTTTGTTGCACTGTTTGATGACATATCATCTTCATCAAGAAATGCTGTGCCAGACAAACCTGTGTTTAGTACAGGACTAGTTAAAGTTTTATTTGTAAGTGTGTCAGTCGTTGCCTTACCAACTAATGTATCTGTTGCATTTGGCAATGATACGGTTCTATCTGCTGTAGGATCGACAACTGTCAAGGTGGTTTCATGTGCGTCTGCGGTTGCACCTTCAAAAATGATAGTGCCACTTGTAACAATACCACCTGTGGCAGTTGTCAAACCAGTTACAGTCATGGTGCTACTAAAAGTAGCTACAGCACCAGCGATAGTGCCTCCCATAGTTATATTATCAACCCAAAGGTTTGCCCAACGCACTCCTGTGCTACCAAGATCATCCGTGCTATCAGTATCACTTATAATGTTTGAACCAGAAACAATCCCTGCTGTTGTTGTAAGCAAGCCTGTTGATGTTAATGTACCTGTAAACTGTGCAGAAGCACTGCTTATTTTTAATGATGAATTTGTACCTTTACCGTCCGATACAAAACGTAGAGTGCTATCAACACCGTCATTGGCATTGCTGACCTGTAATAAGTCACCGTATGTATCTTTTGGCGAACGACCTGTTAAAGTTGCCATTAAATTATTCCTCCACGTCTATAAATTACGTCAGTTGAGTACCATACCAACGATTCTGCTGTTTCACCGTCTAATACGATAGAAAATGTTTCGCCAACTGCACCAACAGTTAAACTTGTAGATGCAATACCAGACCCTTGACCCCATGCAAGTTCCCAATCTTCCCAATCAAAGACACCAAAGGCTTCCCAAGGTTCTGCATTAGGTGCTAATGATTGATTGTTAGCAACAAGTTGTAAATCACTAAAATCGGCTTGCACATCCATAGTTAAATTAACTGTGCCACCGCCTTTAACAAATGGTCTAAGCATTGTTACTTCTTTTTTTGTGCCATCTAACGGTCTATCTGGTGCAACTAAACTATTACTTGCCTGTTTACAAACACCTTTAACAACACTAAATCCAGCACTTGTATCTTGATTGCCATCGTCTAATCGGTAAACTTTACCGCCAGCAAAGCCACCATACATACTGTTATTTAAACTTGCCATTGATTGCATATTACGGTCTTTATACTGACCCCATGCACCTGTGATGGTGTTTAAAACGTGCTGATCATACACACTGTCTTCTGAAACAGGCACATTAAAGATTAGCTTGCGTCCGTCTGGTGATAGCATTGCTTCCCAACCGTTCAAACTACCACCGTTTTCTACAGCCTGTGCAACAGCATCTCTTATCTTTTCGCTTATTGCATCATCTGGTCTAACTTTACCTTCCATAATGCCTGTGCAAGTTAAATAACCAGATCTAGTTATAATAACTAATTCACCACCCCAATTTATTAAACACCGTCTGCCAATAGGCTCTGGAGCATTAAAACGACCAACTAAGGTAAATGTACTACTGACATCACCCTGGTAGACTAATATCTCCCCGGTAGACATTACAAATACAGTAGCATCATCTGCACCATCACCGCTATCCCTTGACCAAGAACCAATTGCCATTAGTGTGCCATTACGTGCTATTTCACTTAATGGAAACTTGACTAACGCACCTGTAATAGAACCAATGCCACCATACCAAGCATCAGCAGTATCTTTTTGACAAAACCATAATCTGTTTCTAACAACACGAACATTAATTAAGTCTGTTATTGTTAAGCCTGATCCTGTCCAACTTGTTGATGCAAGAGTTGTGCCGTTCCAATCTTTAGGAGCATCAGCACCATTTACAAAGAAACCACGAGCATTGTAATTTTCACCTTGCCACTGTGAGTTAGTTAAACCTGTTGCTTTTGCTGATGGTGTGCCACTTGTTATGTCATAGAAATTACCGTCAGAGGCAGCGAGTAAATCATTACTATCAGCACTTTCATACTCAAATAAGAACTCAACCGCCCCTGACATACCCTCAGCAAAGAGGACATCACCTTTACGGAGGGTAACACCATCATTCTCAGGGAAAAAATTAATCATTTTAACTGCGTCCAGGGAAGGCATAGCTGCTAAATTATCTCTTGCATTCCATCCCCCGGTAGGTGACGGTAACGAAAATATCTGTGCAGTTTGTTGCAGTCTGCGATTATCTAGTAATGGTTGCCTCATACGTTCCAGCTTCCATCAGGAGTTATAACTAAAAACTTGTCAAACATAACGTCAGAGCCGGTATCAATTATTCCAGCACCGTTATCATTTATGCTGCTTTCAATAGCCATTTCATAATCACGAAATTCTTCTGCATAAGGTAAACCACGACTTTTTAATATTCGCCATTTAAAGCCCAAAGCAACAGTATCTTCGTCAAGTAACGCTGTATCTGTATCTGCCAGGTATTTAGCTTGCAATGTGCCATCACTAGCCTCTGCAACACCATTTGATTGGTATTCATAGTTGATTGTAGCTGTGCTATCTGGTGTGGGATAGAAATAAAAGACCTTATCATTGTTTGCAGTAGCTTTGTATATTCGCATATATCGTGTTAGGGACGTATTAGAAACAGAACTGTTCTTAAAAAATTCCCACAAACTAGCAGATATAGGACCAAACACTTTACGATTGTTTGTGTCATCCCACATACTGTCATTCATAAGACCTTTAAAATCTGACGGTAAAGCATATTGATCTGTGCCACTAGAAGTAGTAATTGTGCCTCTTACAGTTTGATTAGCCCAGTCAGTACGTTTTGCAGTTTCTAACAATGACCTGTTTGCCAAAGCTAAACTTAAAACGGCTGTTTCGTTTGTGTTACCAACTACGCTTGTTGGAACTTCAAACCCTCCGATTTCTTTTAGGCTGTCTTGTACTACGCTTAATAGGCTCATCCTGTGTTCCTGTCTTTGGTACATCAGGGATAGCTGTTTCAGCCCCCATTAGTGCAATTTTGTTCTCTAAATCTGCAATTTTATCTAACGCTTTTTGTAATGTTACATCATTTTTGTCTTTACCGCTAACAAATAATTTTGCAGCATTTTTAAGTTTATTAGCACCCATGCCAATATTACCTAAATTACCATCAGAAACATTGCTTAAATCTTCGACTGTAAAGATGCTCATATACTCTAATTGTGCAACCATCTCCGGCTCAACGCCTGTCCAATCTCTTAATGCCGTCCCTTCTGATCGTAACTGTTCTTTTTTCTCGTAAGCATCCCAATGCTTTTTATATTTGTTTTTATCATCTTCTTCTATCTTCCGAACAACTATTGAATGCCTTTGACCGGGAGAAACAATCTCTAAATATGGCAGAAAATCATAAATAAGTTCATCTGCTTCTTTACTTTTAAAATTGTTAATAACCTTTTTAGTAAATATTGTAACTATGTTGCCATCATCAGCAGAGGCAGTAGTTGTAAAATTATTGATGTCCATATCAAATCCTTTTGTTAAATTAATAGTAATGTGGGACAGTTAGTTTCCTAACTGCCCCATCATTTAGTTTACTATGGGAACATGCAAACAATTTGCTTTGCAGAAATATCATCTGCATAAGCACACACATGGTCAGTAACAGCAGCAGATACATCAAGTGTACCATCGCCAGCACCAACTGGTGTTAATGCATTTCCATCAGCTCCAGCAGTCAAAGCAATAGTCAATGTTGCTGGACCACGAGTTTGCAGCCATCCATATTCACCATCAGCTAAAATTGCCTGTAGTACACCAGCACCTACATTAACACTATCTGACACGTCAGAAGTAACAACATAAGTTTGTGTAGCACCAGCACCGTCATAATACGCAACTTCACCAGCAACTCCTGACACAGCAGCAGTACCAGCTTCATATTGACAATAACGATACACTTTACCGTCAGAAGTACGTCCTACTGAACCTAACTCAAAGGTTGCAGAGGTGTCAACTTGGGTAATATTCATTCCAGTTATATAAGACATAATTTTTTTACCTTTCTATTACGCTTTTATTACACCTTGCAATGAACAGTTCGATGCCGTCATGTTACCCATGAACAGAATGTGCTTTGTTATTGCATCTTGGTTGTTGGAAACACGATCATCACTAACCGCATAATTTGCATCTTTGTGTACTTTAAAGAACAGATAATCTGTGTTCAATAGATACATTTTGTCTGCACCAGCACCATTGTCAAGAACGACAGGAGCTGACCCACCAGGACCATTATATTCCAATGAACGGAAACCAGATGTGGCTTTGTCGCTCGTTGTAATACGTTGGATTGCTGTAAGGCTTTCCCAGAAGAAATTAAAGTAGTTATTATCGGCTGCGATTAGATTAGGACAATCTGAACCACGCTTTAGCTGCACCCATACTGCATTCATGTATGCCTGGATGTTTGAAGCTGAAGCAGCAGCACCACCATCTGATGACGCATCATAAGCAATATTACGCCAAAAGGCGAAGTTTGCTCTGTTAATGCCACCAACAGTACCAGTTGCAGGGGAAGGAGCAACGATCAAACCAAGACCACCAATTTCCTTACCACCAGAACCTGTACCATCAGAGAAGATACCAGTTGATAGATTATTAGCCATTGTATTTTCAGCATTCTTAACACGAGCTGCAATAAGATTAATCATGCGGTTCTTACCGCTGTTCCTACGCATATCAAGTCCAGAAATTACTACTGATACAGCAGCCTGTTTCCAATCAAATTCAGCAGCACTTATTACGTCAGATGCTGTAATATCTAGCACTTCATAGCCTGAGTAATATGAGAATGTTGAATTTTCAGCAAAATCAAGTTCTTGGACAAGCGATTGACCGCCATCTTCGAGCATAATATTGCCTTTACGGCTCAGTTCAGCAAGAACTGAGTTATTTGCGGTGACATTGTCTGCAACCTTACCTGTTCTGTTTTTCAAGGTAGTTGTTACAATGGCATCAAAGTTACTATTAGCAAAAGCCATAGCTATTCTCCATTATGATACACTCTCTCTCATCGCTTTTTGTACAGAAGCTAAAACATTATCTGGTTCATCAGCTAAAACATTATCCGGTGCAACATTATTAGTTTTCACATTTTTAGATGCAGCCTTACTATTTTGATTACTAGCTTTGCGTTCAGTGTTTAACTTTACAGCTACGTTTTCACGCTCTGCTGTTAAATATTCTGAACGTATATCAGGATCAGCAAAAACCGCCCGGTCATAAGCATCATTCATATCTGTTGCTATACCGGCAGTTATCATCCTACCCATTACTTGTTCCACTTTATCAAAATGTGGATGTAGTTTTTTACCGCTATCATCCGTTGCTTCAGCAAATAAACTGATTTGGTTTCTTGCTTCATTAGTGCGTTGATTAAGAGCATTATTTTCATTTTGTTGCAACTGAGCCATTATTTGACTGTTTTGTTGTTGCAACGCTAAAATTTCGGGATCAGCATAGGCTTGGCTGTCATCAGCTTCCTGTGGCAATACTCCATACGATTGTGCAAGCTGTTGAACAATTGCCTGGGCATTTTGTCCTCCATATTGCTGAACTAACTGTGATAGACCATTCACCGGGTTTTGAGTAAGTAACTGCTCTGCACCTACAAGTCTTTGAATACCTTGGATACGGCTCAAACCTTGTGCGTTCAGAGTAGCCTCAAATGGTGACATAAGCCCCACAATTTGCTCGTGTTCTTTGCTAACATCAGCGATGTTGTCAAATTTCTTTTGATAACCTCTTTCAAGATTAACTAATTTTTGTTTAAATGCGTCTTTCGTTGCATTATCAGGTAGACCGTCAAAAGCAGTTTTAGTTTCATCATCCCAATAATCTGGTGCTGTAAAACTGTCTTCTGTAGATGCCTCTTCAGTAGCTACTTCATCCGTATGTTGTTCACTATCGTCTTGTACTGGTTCTGAAGCCACTGCACCATCTTCTGTGCTTTCTGTAGCATCATTGTGCAAATCTGCATCATCTTCTGAAATAGGTTCATCAGCCATTTCCATAGCTGCCATAATATCGTCTTCAATGCTTGTCTCCTTAACTTCCTCAATAGCCATCCCATGTCCTTTCGATGTCGTTTTTGATGTCCTTTAATTTAGCCTGATCTTCTAAAACAGCCTTATGCTTTAGTCCTTCGTTAGTATCGTTACCTATTTCTTCATAGCCCATGCCATGTAATTCTTGCCGGTATTTCTTTTTACTGCTGTACATCTTGCCATCAGCATGTGACTTAAAATGCTCTACAGTATCGTCTGTTACAACTGTCAAAGTGCCAGTAGCTCTCCAATGGTCTAACTTAGCAGCAAATTCTTTTTTTGGCTTCTTTGGCTTATATTTAGCTGCATATTCACACCATAGGTAACTGCAATATTTGCTTAATTGTGTTTTTAATCGGCTGTATGCCAAACGAATTTCACCTCTATGGTATTCACCAACTGTAACTATTTGACCTGTTCTAGGATGTACTTTTTGCGTTACAATCATTGGTTAAAGTTCCTTGCGTTGCCAGCTAACACATCTAACTCGTTCTTGCGTATGGTTGTTGCATTACGTTCTGCTTCAGCCTCTGCCCTAGTTTGTGTGTCCATCATTTTAGTTTGTGCATTCATGTTGGCTATTTGCAATTTGGTTTGGTTATTCATTTGAGCAGTTTGTGCTTTTATTGCCATGTCTTGTTGTTTCATTTGCATTTCAGCTTGTGCCATCATGCCTTCTTGCTGCTGTGCCATAGCTTGCTGTTGTGCTTCTGGGTTTTGTTGTTCTTGTCCAGGCTGTTGTTGCTGTTGCCCCATCTGCTCAATACTATCAGTTAGCTGTGTAAGCTGATCTTCTAGTTGCCTACCGGCTTTAAATTGGCGAGCCACAAACTTTAAACTTTCAGCAAGAAATGGTGCTATTTGTGGATAGGCTTGTATTGCTGGTATTCCCTGACTAAGTATATTGCTTATTACTGTGCTATATTCAACAGCCTTTTGTTGGTCAGTAATCTCGTTTGGTTGCACTGTGCTATCAGTTTCTATGTCAATTCTGAAGTCACGCATTTGGTCATTTTGTAGCAATGCCATGCATTCTGGATCAGGCTCTATACCTGTTAATTTTTGCAGTGACGTTGCAGAAAACTCATCGGCAATGATTTCACCCATAATACGGTAACTGTCCCGGATAAACTCTTCCATTGGTTCACGTCTAGGACGCAACCGAATTGCACCGTAACTGCCCTTTAACCGTTGTGCTGTTGCTGTTTCTTGTGCATTTGAGTCACCACGTTGCAGATCAGATATGCCTGTAATCTCGTATATTTCATTCTTAATTATAGATTTACGCACCTCAAGTTGCTGTATAACAGCCGCAATTTCTTGCAATGGTAAACTAAACAATGCACCGGCAAAGCCACCCTTCTCACCAAAAGCAGTAGCATTCTTGATTGCTTTAAACTGTCCATCTTCCAAACTACTCATATCAACAACACTGTCTTTGTCTGCACCGTTGTAAGCACCAGCCACTTTCATCATTCCTGTCAGCTTTGTCAGCCTGTCAACAATTCGATTTAACTCAATGGCTTGTTCCTGGTAGATCATATATTCTGGAATTGGGATCATTGTGCCATTTGTTTCAAAGGGAAATAGTGGCTTTGGACAAGGGAAAAAATCAGTTAGTTTAATAGGTGGCTTTTCAATTTGTAGTGTGTCAGTAGCTTTATCTGTAAACCAAATACGTTGCCTTTTGGTCTTGTTCCATATTTCCCATACTTCATAAACTTCAACACCCTCATCGTTAGTGTTTTGTGGTAAGTCTATTTTATCGCAAGCATCTTGACCTAACAGTGATTTTATCTCGTCTAGCACTAGACCATGCCTACGAGCTTTCCACCATACGTCTTCTTCTGACCGGCTGTTGCTTTGTAGGTAATCTTTCCAATAAATGTATTTTGGTGTTACACGCTGTGATGATTGTATTTCAATTTGTCCAATACCATCGTCTGTAATGTTATCAGGCTCAGTTTCTATGCCGTTAATCATAAACAATGCTTCACTGTCTATTAGCTCACCAGCCTCATCAACTTGCGGTGGCATTTCTATGCTATCCATGTCTACAAGTTCAAAATCTGCATCATATTCAAACCATATTACACCTCTACCAACTAACAGCATATCATCACGACACTTGCGTAATGTTCGTGCAAATATTTCCTGATCTTGTTGGAACTCAAGACTGCGTTCTAGAATTTCTACAGCTTTCTTGCTGTGATAATCTTCGTCTTTATAGCGTCTTGATACGTTAGGTGGTGATACGGCTGAAAGTGTAGCTGCTTTAAGTATTTCAGTATTTGCCCAAAGAATATTAAACTGACCCTTACCTTTACGGTCACCACCATCCCGGTATATCTTAATAATCTTGTCTGATTGTTTACGCCAAGGCTCTTCACAATGTTTGGCAGATTGTATTTGATTTTGCCAGAATTTCTGTAATTGACTACGACTATCTTGCATTAAATGTATCCCTCACCGCCACCACGAGCAATCTTGTTCCTACGCATTATTTCAGAAAAGTTCTCGTTTGGCAACCCCCCATGTACAACTTCTGGTGTTTTGGTAGTGTAAGGACGGCTCATGCAACCATATCTCCACTCGTCTGCTGCGTGGTCTTCCATATGAGTGTTAAGGTCTTCTGGACGCATCATATCATGCTGTAATGCCGGTATTGTTCTTATACTATCAACACAAGTGCTAAAACATACAACCATTGGTCTACCGTCATCATCGCCTTTCATTCTGGCTCTCATTGTATCCCAACCGCCCATTGCCCCGGCTCTTGCTATTCGTTTATTGTCTGCTCGTTTAAAGTACGGTCCACCGCCTTCATACATACGTTCTGCTATAGACGGTCCACCATCTTCACTAAATGCTGCCGGATCAAGAACACCATAATCCATCTCTTCGTCATCAGCCATACGTTCTGTAATGCCCTGACCAACTAAGTTTGCTTCCATTCTTAACCCTGTGTTCTTGTTTGATGCAGAACCATACCATTCTCTGTATCGAACTAGACAACCTCTTGGCAATGTTCTGCCGTTAGCCATTTGGTAGTCATCAGATACAACAGCCCACCATCCAAAACTAAATGGTGCTGCATATCCCCAATCACCCGATATAAACCTTGTCCAATGTTCTGGAATGGTAAATGGTTTGACAACGTGCTTGTCATCTGACCAACAATCAAAGAACGCTCCTTCGACAACATTCCAATCACCTTCAAGCATTGCTCTGACTAGTGCATCTGAGCCAATACCTTTAAGTTTATCTACATATGTTGGGTCTTGTTCTAACAGTGCCGGGTTATCATTTACCCTGGCAGGAATATATTGTCGCAACATACCACCTTCTTCTGGTTCAGTTCGGTATATTTCCATTGGTTGCTTGCCATCAATAAACGTGCTTTTTACAAATAAATGACCAATGTTGGCTGGGTTTGAGCCACATAAAATGCGTGGGAACTGCCCTTCTAAATGTTCTGGAACGTCTATGCCAACCATACGCACTCTGGCTCTCAGTTGTCGGTACATACGCTCAGTAAAGGTAGTTAGCTCATCTATTAGTAAAACGTGCATCTCAGCAGAAAGGTACTTACCTACATCTTTTTCGTGCTGACAATGGCATAAATAGATTCTTGAACCGTTCCAAAACTTTACGTTATCCTCAACAATCGTTGCATAACCGGCATCTACCCAGGACTGCAAAATGTTTCTAAAACCGTTATGGCTATCAAGGTGTGTTTTAATTAAGTCATCCCGGACACGTCTAAATAAGTATATTTGCAAGCCATCAATTTGCGTACACCAGTTAATTGCAGCAATACGCATTAAATGTGATTTACCACCGCCAGCAGCACCACCATATAAAACTTCGGTAGCTGTAGTAGTTAGTGCTTTTTTCTGCTTTGGATATAACCCAAGTTTAATGTGAGCTTTCATTAATGTCTTTACCTTCAATCTCAAATATCTGCAACACAGGGACAACAGGTCCACCATCTTTACCGCTGATTTCTGTAGATTGTAAGTTAGGCAATGTCTTGTTCAACAGTATCTCAATAGCCCTAATCCTTTGTGGCTCTAGGTCTACATCATAACCCTGTTCATCTTTGTGGTTAAGTGCATAATTCTCAAGACGTTTAACAAGCTGGGTGGTTTGTATTTTTGCCCTTGTTTTTTCAAAAGCTGGATCATCAGGATGTGATCTATTTCTCTTTGGGGTTGCCATAATGTGTCCTTATGTTATTATGCTGTTTCAAACATAAATGGAGAATGAAAATGCCTAGAAAACTTTTGCCAAGTGGCGGTTATTATTACTACGGTAAAATGACAAATACACAATCTAGAAAAGCTTATCAATCTATGGGTGGTGTAGTTTCTACGCATCAATCTGACCTTGTTGAGCAGCCGGTTGAGCCTGATCCTGATCAAACGACTGAAAAATAACAAATGCAATTGCCGGTAAAATAGCACCAGTTTTTAATGCTTTTTCTAATCTACCTACCCATCCCGGTCCTTTGCCTATGATAGTTCTAGCGTTTTCTATATCTGCACGAGTCGATCCATGCTTTATAGAAAACGCTTTATCTCTGGATATCCTTGCTAATGCATTTTGTGGTATATAGGGATTATTATCTAATGCTTTAATTAATTCTTTTGGAGCTTCATTAAGGTATTTTAAATATTGTTGTGTTACAGCACCAGTTCCTTGTGGTTGTTTTAATGCGTTTTCAAAACCTAAATATCCACTATCTGTATTTATTGCATATGCATCTTTGTACCCATCAATAGTTGTTAATTCTTTTACTAAATTTTCTCTCTGTAGTTTATTTAATGTTGGTGGTTTGTCAAAATTGGTAACTGTCAAACCTTGGCCTGTATCTATTACATCAGTGTAACCATATTTGTTAGCAATTAATTTTGCTTGGTTGATTTGTGATTCTGTTGCTTTAATTGGTTTGTTTGCTTCTACAAAAACATTTTTACTGTCTTCAACTTTTCCAGCTAACCAATTTTTATGCCATGCACCAGCACCTTGCACATCAATATATGCTCTAGTAGCTTCTCCAACATTCATTATTTGTTGTTCAGATTGTGGCATAGTTTTTGTTGTTGTTTTTATTGGCTTCCCTTTATTATTAAATTTGCCCGGTATGTCAGCATATTCAAATCCTACTAATGGTCTTGCAACTTCTCCAGCATTTGTTTCTAAAACACCGCCTGGTGGTGTATATTCACCTCGCATTTGTGTTGTAGGTCTAACACGCAAATTGACACCAGTGTCTTCTAATCCCATACCACTGTATATTGCATCTCTATTACCCGGTGCAGTAGCCCAAGTACTTCTTGGATCAGCCATAAATGCATTTCTTTCAGCTTCCGTAGCTGTTTGTAATCCTGGTAGTTGTCCTGATCCAGCAAACGGTTGTGCTTCATATGTGCCAAATGCTGTGTGTTTATTAAAACTGTCACCTATAGTCGTATTTGCATAATCAAAAGCATTTTGTTTTGCTAGTGCAGTTACTAACGGATCAGAATTATTTCGTGGTATTTCTGGATTGTAATCAACATTTAGTTCTCTTGCAGCCTCTTGCATGTATCTTGGCTTGTATCTATTGTAAAAATCAGTTCCTTTTTGTTTTACCCAAGGTGCTGCTTGTATTTCTTCGCCAGTCCAATCTGACCTACCGCCAAGTTTTTTATTGTTTGCTCTCAAAACTGCTAATGCTGTTTCATAATCAGCAAACGCATGACCGGCTGTTCCAACTGCACCAACTTGTGCTTCTCCTGTTACTTCTGTAAATTCTATGTTACGCAAATGTCTAAAATCATTAACACCTGTTGCAGTTTCAAATTCTTTTGGGTTTGGGTTTATACGATTTGCGTATTCGCCTGTTTTTTGTCCTAATTGATAATTACTTGGATTTTTAGTTTCAATAGCTTTTATTGAGGACCTCATTTGACCACCAGTTTTAGATTGATCTGGCAAACCTTTGGCAATAGAACTGTTATTGTCTCGCAACGCAAAATTTAATTCTGTTTCTGGGGATGATTGTGCTGAATACATTGCTTGTTGTGCAGACATAAAATCATTTTGTCTGGCATCACCGCCAGTTACAGTATCAATATCTGTATTTGCCCGCCTGTACCAATCACCGCCCTTAACACCATCCTCTATTCTTTGATCAAACCTAGCCCTCATTGCCTCAAGGTCATCTCTATTTTTAATATTTCTTGGACCGCCAACGTATGCACCTTCAGAACCTTTGCCAGATAATATTAAATGTGGTTCTTTTTCTGCTATTTTTAAAGAAACATCTATTGGTAATTCTCTTATGTTTGGTAAATCTGCCATTTTTTTAGGTGGAAATTTTGCAGTTTTATTTACAATATCATTAAACACATCTGTTTTAATAATATTTGGTGTATTACCAACAGCATCTACTAATTCACTACTTGCTTTACCAACTATTTTTTTAGTTGCACCAAAAACAGGTGGAATAAAAGGTATCATATCAGCAAGATTTGCCGTAGTTTCTAGACCACCCCATACAGAATTAGCTATTCCACGGTTACCTTCATTTATATTACCTTTATAATATTCTGGTATTGCTGTTTCAATGCCTTCATAAGTTTTTACTATTGGGTCTTTAAATCCTTGATATATATCTTTAGCGACACCAATGGGATCGGTAACTACTTTTTTACCACCTTGATATAACATATTGCCAATGTCTTTTTGTATTGAAGGTTGGTCGCCACCTGTTGGTATATAATTACCATCTGCAAATGCATTATTATTTATGTTTGGTTCATTATATTGTGTAAAATATGGTTTACTGGCAAAATATTGAGATCCAGCTTGTGTAACTGCATCAGCCATACCACTTGCATCTTCTTGTAAATAATCAGCAATGCTTATACGGTCAGGATTTGGTGTTGGCATAATATTGCCATCAGCATATTTATTACTATTAATTAATGCTTGTAATAATTCTTCTTGCGTTGCCATTTACAATCCTTTGCAATATCATATAAAACAATTACAAATAAATCAAGCGGTCTGTTTTACGGTAGTGCAACCCAAATAAATGTTAGCACAGTAACCAACGGCACAGCAACTAACACAGCTTGTATGATTGGTTTGATATAACTGACCTTTTCTTCTTCTGGCTTCCACACCTCACGCTCTAAATCACAAAAGTATTTATGATGATTATTCATTGTTTGCCCCTTTGTTTAATTGTGTAATAGATTTAATTACATATTCTGGAATTGGTCTTTGTCCTATTTCAAAATATCCAATTGTTACCCTAGACGCATAGCCTAATTCTTCGGCAGCATCTTCTTGCGTATAACCATTTGCTTTACGCCAATCTTTAATCAACGCTATTTTTTCTTCTTTTGTCATTTTAAATATTCCACATCGTATTATGTTCATCGTAATCGTCAACCCAATTTGGATTAGGTGTGTTGTCCTCAGTAATGACAACTTTATCACAATAGTTTAGCTTTAAAGCCCAATCAATTTCTGCTTGATCCACAAAAATTATATCTTCCGCTGTAAAAGTAATTACTGCATCTTTTCGATTAGACTTTATATATATTTCAGTAACTTTAATTTTGTTTGCAATACTGAAACCATCAAACTCTTCAAGTGCATATAAAAGACGCTGTTCAGCAGCTTCAAGTGCAGTATCAATGCAAACAACACCCTTAGTTTCTAAATAGTAAAAAAAAGTTGCTTCTATGTTGGCGTGTATCATTTTATCTCTCCTTAATTAATTGTTAAACTCCCCAACGACAAGCATTTTGAAATATTACAAGTTCTTTGTCATTTAAATCTTTAATGCTATTTTCATTATAATAAAACCACGTTTGTATTATTTCAGCTTCTTTAGCATTTTCTTCTTGATTAAAAAAATGTAAAAGTTTTTTAATTTTCTGTGTAGTCATTTTATCTCTCCTAGTTGGTTGGTTGGTCTTAATAAGAGGCGGTATAAACCGCCCCTCGTTAAAATCAATTATTAATCTTCAACTTCAATACCCATTAATTCTGCAATGGTTTCAAGTGTTTCTTGTCCGCTTGTTGTGAGGCGGTCATAGTCAAAAAACATGTCTGCAACTAATTGTTGTGTGGTTTTAAAATTGTCATAAGTCATTTTAGTTCTCCTGTTTGATTGTTTGTACCACCATTATAAACATTGTTTACATAGTGTCAACAACTAAATAACAATAAAATTAATTATTTTTTTAACGGCTGTATAATTACTTTAACACCAACAAAGTCTGTTTCTACCCATCGCAAGGTCAAATGCTCAACCTGACAATCATCCTTCCACACTTGTGCGTCCGTACAAAAATCTAACACTGCCTTTGCTAGGTTATCCAAATCCCTTTTTCGTTTATCCGGCTTTACAAAGTCTAGCTGTACCTGGACAGGACCGTTGACCCAAACTGGTAACTTCTGCTTGCAAGCCATACCTTGAGCTTCAGCAATCCATTTTTTATATCTTGGTGACTTATACCTTCGAGCCTTCCCGGCATACATGCTGTTCACTGATGGTGGAAATGGCAACAAAAAATCACTCATACAAAGCCACCATATCTTCAAAGGTCTTTGGCTTCTGACCATGCAAGTTATCTTTCCAATGGGCGTACTGGCTCTTTGGTGCTGTTGCTAACAACATCTTCCATTGGTCTTTTGACCTGTCGTTTGGAGCTGTTTTTAGTGCTGCGTCTATTTCTGGATTAATCACACCATTCTTTGCAACACCATCAGTCTTCCGCTGAAACTTGACGCTGTTCATGTACCAGGTCTTCCAAGCTGCGTCCCAATCTTTGTATGTTTTACCATGAGCCTTGCAATAAGTTAAAAATTCATCAGCTATCAATTCATAAGATAAATCTGTTCTGCCTCTTGTTTTCCAATAACTAACCGCTGCTTTTTTAGATGGCATATAATCCTTTTTTAACCCTGTATTTTTTCCCCC
>Ga0208898_1001445_pt1 | contig 15742 bp, 18 predicted proteins | sample VirMetDEL_Mar_4_FD_184513 | JGI IMG/M metagenome (GOLD analysis project Ga0208898, IMG submission 184513) | Aqueous microbial communities from the Delaware River and Bay under freshwater to marine salinity gradient to study organic matter... | ecosystem: Environmental > Aquatic > Marine >...
GTGGCGAGACAGTCGAACATATCACACCAAGACGCGAGACAGATCGTAGTCAAACACATTAACCGAGCAGAAAACAAAAGGAGCTAGTTATGGCTTTCACAGATGCACAACAATATAAGATCCCTCGCCACATTGTACAACCTGGCGGAGTCAACATCGAAGCAATCACAGCAGACAAAGTACTCACCTACAAGGACGCACAGTATCAACGTCTGGACTGTTCTGTCGGGTTGAATGTAGACCTCCCAGAACTCAAAGATGGCGCTATGTTCGTCATCAATTGCCAAGGTAGTGCACTGCAGGTACGCGATCAAGATTCTAGCAATCTGAAACTCCTGTCTGTCGGAGAGGGCGCGATGTTCTGCTGCGACGGTGTCAACTGGAAGCAGTTCCTGTAGGCTAGACGATGACCACTTCTTCCACTCCATTCGCAGCACAGATTCGAGCGATCGAACTCCTCGAGAGAGCAAAGAGTCAGAAGACACATCTGAAGCTCTACCGAGACGGAGCGCAGATCGTCCCGACTGCTGCGACATATACTCTCATCAAGCCGACAGGATCGGATCTTGTGACTGGAGTCACAGCATCGATCGATGGTTCTGGTACTGTTTCGTATACACACACAGCAGAACAGCTAGAGCAATCGATAGAACTGGGTGAGGGATATGTCCAGGAGTGGACGATCACCATCGACGGAGACGAGTATCTATTTCGAAGAATGGCCGCAGTCGTCCGGAGACGCTTATATCCTGTTGTCTCCGACATAGACTTGACTGCGACATACTCCGATCTGGACAATCTCCGTCCTTCGTCTCTGACGAGCTACCAGCAATATATCGACGACGCATGGTATCAAATCTTAAGACGCATCCGGAATCGGGGGATGGGATACGAATATCTTATGATGAGCGCCGAGTCTTTCTTCGAGTCCCATCGACACCTGGCTCTCTATCTCATATTTCGAGACTTCCACTCATCACTGGGACAGAGCAACGGCAGATATCTAGATCTCGCAAACGAACACTATCGACTCTATCGCGATGAGTTCGACTCGATAAACTTCGTGTATGACACCGATCACGACGGAGAAGCAGACGACGCCAACAAGAGAACCAGAGGACAACCTACTGTCTTCTTGAATCGTCCTGGCGAGTATTACAGGAGACGCAGATACTAATGTCTACTGTCAAGCTATCACAGATCAGAAGTAGAGTGTCCGATGCTCTCGAAGGTATCGCAGGAGCGGGACTGAAGCAGTCTCCTATGTCTCCTGCTGCCTTTGGTCGTACAGTCAACACGATAGCACACAAGTCATTCTGTGTCGTCCTTGGTGGCAGCACAGCAAGAGACGACAGACAGAGACAGGTCGAAGGAGCAATGCTCGAGACGGATATGGAGATCCGAGTCGCGTATCGGCTGCGACCACATGATCAGATCACCGATACAGATGGATCGATGGATCTGGAGAATACAATCATCGCGAATCTATTGAACAGAGGAGACGCAGATCTATATCCCAATCTGCATATCCGATTTTTGTCGTCGAATAGGTTACTAACTGATAGCGGAGAGTATATACTATCTTCTATCAACTTCAATCTTTTACACTTTATACCATTGTCTACATAGGAGAACACCATGGCAGAAAGTACAGTCGTTGCCGTACCCAGAGACGGAACAATCACAATCACAAACGGAGACGCAACAACCTACACTGTCGCATATGAGGCAGGAGATTTCAATGCGAACCTGGACAAAGCAGAGCGTATCGTCATATATGATCGCGGGACTATTGTCGGGCTGAGATCAGGAAATGATCCTGTCCCGAGCATCTCCTTCTCTGTACATCTCCGAGAGCTTGCAGACTCTGTAGAAGATACTATTCTCGACTTTGTCTATCAGACGAACAACTCAAGCGCAGCAACCTCTACAGGTGGAACTGGATTCGAGCCGTTCCTCGTTACTGTCGAGTTTCAGGCGAACATGGCGGCTCTCTCTGGTAGCAATACCAAAGTAACATGCAACAAAGTATTATTGACAGCAGCAATCGCCGAAGGTTCTCCGAGCTCTATCTCCTTCACTGGAGAAGTATACGGATCTATCACTCGAGCGGAAGTATAAGAAAATGAAAAAAACCATATCAAAGACTGACTACACTTTCGATATGCCGAAATCCATGTGCGTTGTTTGGGATGTCTTCTACATGATCAGTACAAACCCAAACCGCGCACAACTCGGACGACTCTTTGCTGCTCTTTGGGGTTGCATGTTGACAAACCATAAGGACATGCCGAAATACAGCATATCAGACTGTGATCTCATGGCCTATGGTGGACGCATGCAGGAGTGGCTCGCCACGAAGAAGGTCAACCCGATCGACGTTCTAAACGTTGGGACAGAGCTCTTTCAGAAGATGAGCGAACACATCGCCACAGAGAAAGAGGTCGAAGAAGCGGAAAATTTTTCTATAGGCCAGCAGGAGGGATAGTCCGTACTGGCTTTGTCATCTCGAGGTATTGGAACCAGGAGCCGACATGGTTCTTTCGTCAACCGAAGAATCTCCAGGCTGAACTGATAGCAGACTACAAGCTGTCACACACCAAGAAAGACGAGATGGAACAGAATAAAAAACGCTATCAAATGCGGAGACTACAAAACAGACACAAACGATTCAAGCGAAGAGGGGCTCTCGATGGCTAGACGATTACGATACGGTAAAGGACTCGGGTCGATAGAGATCGAAGGGACACAGAAACAACTGATAGAAGAAGCTCTTCGAGATGTCGCTCCTCTGACCATGAAAGTTATCGAGGATGAGCTAGACAAGAGAGTCGAACACGCACAAAAAGAATGGATCGTTCGAAAGAAGAATAGCCAGGGATCGATAGACAAATTCGATACTGGCATCCGTATTATCGAAGGAGGCAGAGCCATAGAGGGATTTTTTCGGAATATGGCTCCGTATGCGTACATGATCAGAGTCGGGGAAGACTCCGAACGGAAGAACGGACAGAAACCCCGGATCGCAGCAGGTAAACTTCTTGCTAAGGTTTCAATGTGGGACGCTGCCAAAAAGGATATAAATAAACTAGTGGATCGACTCGCAGATGCATACATGAAAGAACAGAAGAAGGTGCAGTAATGGCAGACATAAACAAAACGATACAGATCTCCTATCGTGCCGAGGTTCAAAATCTTGTCAATGGTCTAAAGAGAGTCGGCAATGTCTCCGAGAAGGAAGCACAGAAGCTCGTCAACGACCTAGACAAGGCATACAAAAAAGCATCCAGAGACGCAGAGAGAAGCGCCAGAAAGCAACAGCGAGCACTCGAGAAGGTAGGCAAAGCAGGAAGCAAAGCCGGATCAAGTATTACGACGTCCTTCTCTGCTATGTCTGCCGGAGTCGCTGCTGCTGGCGTTGCTGTGATGGCATTCACACAGCATATCGCAGACATGAGCAATCAACTGGTCGACGCGAGCACAAAGACAGGAGTCAATGTCGACACATTGAACGGTCTCCGATTGGCAGCAGAAGGATCTGGTCTTGCTTTCGAAGAGCTCGAGATGGGACTCGTCAAGCTGCCGCAGCTCATGAACGACGCAGCCAATGGATCGAAGACAGCACAAAGAGCATTCGATCAACTGGGAGTCGCAACGACCAAGACTGTCGACGGGTTCCAACAGCTCCGATCTGCAGACGAAGTACTCAAGGACATATTTCACTCTCTGCAGGATGTAGAGTCCGCAGAAGAGAAGGCCGCGCTTGCTGCGGAGATCTTCGGAGTCCAGGCAGGGCCCAAATTCATACAATCCGGAGCGATAGACAATCTGGAAGCATTCGTCACACTTGCCGAAGAGTTCGGAGTCTCAACCGGCCCAAACATGACGAATGCAATGGCAGGGTTTCAACGCGCCACAGCAACAGCGACAAACGTCATCAAAGGAGAGCTAATCAGACTGATCGAGACGTTTACCGGGGGAGCAGGATCGACGGGTCTGGTCGACGCGATTCTCTTTGTAACAGAGAAGATTGTCGCGATGGGTTCCATCACCAGAGACATATTTAAGTTCTCGGTGAGTTTGAACAATACGGCGCTATTGAGTGCAAACGTTCTGATCCAGAAGCTAACAGGAAGCTCCGAAGACGCAGAGCGAGCGAGTCAAGCCTTCAACGAGTCACTAAAGGAGAGCCAACTACGAATCGAGAACTTCGGGTATATCGTATCGAATGCCAGACACGACGCGAAGACATTCCGCGAAGAGATGGAAAAGACGATGTCGGCTCCTGCTCCCACAGTCGGAACTGGAGCACCGGCAGGAGCAGCACCGAGAAGAGCAGGTACCGCAGCACCGAGACGAGGATCATCTCTGGCAGCAACAAAGAAAGAAGTAGACGAGCTGGCAAAATCAGAGAAGATACTCTCTGGTGTGATGAGGGACATCCTCCGAACCATCGAAGCACAGACAGACGCACGGATCGACAGTCTCGACGGAGAAGAGCAGATACTCGCAATCCGAGACAGAGAGATCGAGAGCCTGATAAAACAGAAGATCGAACTAAACGAGACACTCGGAGCAGAGATAAAGAGACTCAAGACTCTGGAGCTCACAGCAGAACAGCAGGAGAAACTGGTCAAACTGGAGGAGGCATTCGCGAGAAGAAGCGGACAGCTCCAGGAAGAACAGACGAGAGCAAGGGAAACAGCAGAGCAGAAGATCTTCGAAATGCGAATGGAGCAAGAAGACGAACTGCAGAAGAAGAAAGAAGAGAACGACCAGAAGACGCTGCAGATGTTGGACGAAGAAATGCGACGAAGAGAACAGGCTACAAATGTCATGTTTTCGCAGATCGGCGCAGGGTTCGAAGTCGTCGCGCAGATCGTCGAAGCAACAGGAAAGAAGGATCGAGAAGCGCAGATTATGGCATTCAACATTCGCAAAGCGGCAGCAATCACAGACGCAGTCATCAAGACAGCACAGAACGTCCTGGCGGTCGCTCCTTTGGGGCCGGTTGCCATCGGTGCGATGACAGCACTCGGAGCGGCACAGATCGCGCTCATCTCCTCACAGCAGCCCAAATTTCATATGGGTGGTATGATTGGACAAGCTCCAGACGAGCAGAGCGTCGTTGTCAAGTCAGGAGAGGCTGTACTCGATACGAAGACAGTCAACAGAATCGGAGGAGAGGAAGGAGTCCGAGCACTGCAGAACGGACAATCCATGTCTCCGCAGATTGTAGTAATGAACCCATTTAAGCATTATGATCGTTTCATGGCAGACAGACAAAGAAGCGGTATTACGACCAGATCATCCAGGAGATCATACTAATGGCCACAGACAGAACACCAGATTATCTACGCGGATTCCTCGTTCCTTTGCCTCTGGGCCAGGAGAACGTATGGACGGCACAGTCATCATTCACAACAGCAGAGCCCAGAGCAGGAGACCCAGTAGCGCAGCAAAATAGCCCGATGCAACTGGTCGCCAAAGGTCGGCAGAGTGGATCGAGTGACATCACAATCGAGACGCATAAATCTGGCTTCGGAGGAGACAAGGCCGGGTTTATATTCACCGACAACCAGACTTCGCAGACGTACGGACGAGACGCGCAGAACAGCCTATCCAGATTCCAGAATCTGGAGTTTTCGACTACATCTCTTGCGGGTAAATACTACAGACCTGCAGCAGTAGACACAAAGGACGGAGACCTGCTGATCGTATACACAGACCAGACGACCACACTGAATCGCGTCATAGTCAAGAAGCTGAGCGTAGACGATACCAGCACAGAGACAACACTATTCTCTTTTAGTATCGCGATCTCTTTGGGTTACACGATGATCTCTGATATATGCAAACTGCCGGACGGATCGTATCTTGTCGCATTGCTACACGGAACCAGCAGCACAGCAAATATCGCGACATATGTCTCCGATGATGATGGCGATACATGGGAAAGACGAACATTTAAGACTCTGGAGGATGAGATCGAGGTCGGAACCACGACAGGATCCGGCTCTGCATACGAGACACACAACCCGGTCAGACTTCGGATCGCACAGACGCAAGGTGTTATCCTCATGATGATAGAGACCTTTTGGAATGACACCAGCGCCACAAAGAGAAACAGGCTGCTACAATATGCATCGACAGACCTCGGCGCTTCTTTTCGAAAGATCACCACAGACGCAGAGATCGGAGACCATTCCTTTCATGGTCTCGCTTTGTATGCATATGACGGACTGTTTCGTTTTGCCTATTATGGAGACAAGGTTCCCAACTACATGACGCTACCGTCTGCCTTTACCTCTGCTCATACTGTACGGACTGCCGGATCTTTTCTGGTGGTCTCTGGTGCTACCTGTGCCGGAACCAATGATCTCATGAGCAAGGGAGATCTGGTATCGTTCACAGACGACAACGCATCTCATCACATCATCGCCAGGAATGCGAGCGACTTCTCCTATCGGATCTCATGGTCTCAGGATGGCGTATCATGGCGAAAACAGGGGCTCGATTTGTCGTTGAATGGGATTGCTCTCAATACACACGACATAAACTCCAACATTACGAACAGCTATGGTCTCTCCTGGGCAGGTCGGACTGTCATTCTGGCAGAGACAGTATCCACAGCAACGAATAACAGTCTTGTGGCTCTGTACTTCGGCGGATACTCGACAGTAACACTCGAGACTGCGGCTCTCAGGTTCCAATCGGCTCGAGCAGAATGGAATAGAGCAGGGTATGGTTATAATTTCTTGGGGCTCGATCTGTACTCCAACTACTCCGCGCTCACAGCATCCGGGGCCGGCTCTCATTCTCTCGCTTCTGGTGGTGTATTGCTGACAGCACAAAAATACTATACTGCCACTCCGACAGTCTCAGGTCTCGCCACAGCAGACATAATCGGTCTCGGTATCCTGTTACATTTTCGCATCGAAGGTATCACAGGAGGAGACACAGTCGCAAACTATCGCGGAGTCAATGTATCGATCGATGACGGGACAGAAGATTATGAGATCACAATCCGGATCTCTCCTTCCAATATACTGATCAGAGACGAGAACGGATCTTCGACAGTAACAACGATCTCCGGGCTGTCTCTCGATAAGTGCGAGTTTTTGGTCATGCTGTCAGACGATAAGGTCACTCTATACTATCGCGTGATCAGTGCCATCGACAACAAAAGAACCTGGGTAGACGCTGGGACATATTCCGGACTCACAGACGGAGGCGGATCGTCTGCTGGTCATGTGGTCAACTTCGGAAACCTATCATCGACGGGAACACTGGAGACGGTATGGTCACATATCAGTATCGCGCAGGGATTCCAGTATGCCTACACCATGCATAACTTTACGAATCCAGACGATCTTATGTTCCGAGCATATCCTCCCAGCGGGACATATGCCTGGACGACAGACAATGTTCTCATATCAACAGCAGACGGCCAGACGTACGAGGGAGACCAGTACAACATAACGCCAGACAGCGCATATTCGATCAACAATGTATTCTATGCATCCACTCCCACCAGTCGAATCCATTGGAAGAGCGAGAGCGTCACCTCTGGAGATGTTCCGGAACAGTTTATCGCGCTAAAGCTAGATCCAGACACAGCAATCCACCAGGACGAGAGTCTGCCAAACGACATCGTCGGATTGCATCTATCCGGACATAACTTTATATCGGCAAAGATTGAATACTACAGCTCGTCTACCTGGACAGTCTTGTCGTCGTTTACAACAGCAATCAGATCGACAGGTATCGCGCAGGGTCGGACGCTTCGAGGACATTCTACAGCATCGAATAAACCATACTTCTCATACAATGAGCTCGCAGACTGTTACATCAAGATACAGACCAGTGAAGACGGATACGAGTTTCGAAAGATTGTCAGCAATTCAGAAGGCATATTCGGAGAGACATCGACAACCACGAAGCAGTGCGTATTGCTTCTGGACGAAGAAATCTCCTATTCGGGAGTCACTCATGGCCTCGTTTATATCGTACCAAAGTCTATGACGTTGCTCGTCAATCTGGACGGATTGCGCTTCGAGGCTTTGGGCCTCCGGATTACAACCCAGGAGACATACGACAACGACATCCGGATCGGTCTTCTGCATATGGGATCTGTTCTTATTCCTGGGAAGCAATACCAGAGAGGACGGACAATCAATATCACCAGCGGAACAGAGACGATCGAGACAGAGGGAGGCGTCATCTACGCACGAAACAGAAAGCCGAGTAGAAGACTGTATCGTATTGCATGGTCGGAAGGGATCGACATCTCGACTCTGCAGGGAGACAATCCAGATCCGGACTTCTGGACAGCATCGACAGACGCATCGAGAGAGCCGATCGCAATCCATAACGACGTGCCCGATCTTCTCCAGGGTATGCTGGACTATCTCGAAGGAGAGAAGACGCCGATCGTCTACTTGCCATTTATCGAGCAAACCAACAGCAGACGCGAGCTATTGAGACGCAGCGAGCAGGCACTCTGTATACTGGTCGGAGACATACAGACAGAGAATGTTCTCGGCGATGAATTGCAAAGCGAAGCCGGGGAGCTTATGAGAGTGTCGACACTGACATTACAAGAGGTTCTATAATGCGAGTATACAACAGTATCGACTATCTCGAGACGGACATATGCTTTCTCGCTGAAGTTGATATACGAGGCACAGTATATTATTTCTCATCCTTTCCGATCATTCTCTCTGTCGATGGGGGAGGAGAGGTTCTCTATAATGGCGGACTATCCGATCCGGAGTTTGTCCAGGTATTGGAAGAGATCGGACAGATCAAGTTATCACAGGAGAGCGTCGCGCTCTCTTTGCGCTTCCCGTTCAACGTTGCAGAGCGTCAGATGCTCGGGAAGGGAGTAGAGAATGCAGTCGTCACGATCTCATATGTCACCACGAAGAAGAGACAATCCCAGCAGACATACAACGAACGGATACCAATCTATCGAGGACTGATCAGAGAGCCGGTATATGGATTCCCGAATCTGGATAGCGGAGTCTGTGACTTCTCGGTAGAGAATGAGGTCTTTATCTCTGACTCCTCGATGCTAAAAAAACTGAATGGTGATCTCGTCTCGTTTGGACAGGGACAGTTTTCCAGAGGAGACTATACCGGAGGAGGACTGATCGAGAGTGTAATCAGTGATGGCATACTGTCAGCAGAGAAGAAATTCGAAGGTAAGATTGTGCCGGCTATCATTGGCAACCCTGGAACGACAACCAGAGTAGACGGAACCAGCGCAGACTTTCCCGCGACTCCGGCGTATTTGATCGCGCTCGATCCAACATCTCCACCAGTGCAGGCTTTTTTTGTGATTGCTGGTCATATCGTCGACGCGGATACTGTGACATTCGAAGACAACAAGGGAGACGTTAACTTCTCTGTTGCTGTCAACAGCGCCCCAGGAAGCAAAGGACAGATCTTTTCATATGTGCAGGTCTCGGAGAACGACATAAACATCGACGTGGACGACAATAGTCTCGAGTACTTCTGTCGATGGGTAGACACCAAAGGAGGCGCTATATCTCCATACAATGGAGGAACATTGTCCGGAGGGGGAGACCTTTTATTCTGGGCCTTCTCTGCTCTGGAGGTTATCTTCGATCGATCAGCATTCGAAGCAGTGCGCGACATTCTCAACCAGTACCAATTTGCCGGATATATCAACGATCCCAGCATCAAGATATACGAGTTCGTGCAGAAATATATTATTCCAGTTTTACCTGTCACCATTGCCAACGGAGCAGACGGACTGTATCCAATCATAGACTGGAGACTGACAGACAGCTTCGAGCCCAGGATAGAAATCCAGACATCCGAAATATTCAAAAGAATCAGACCAGTCGAGACGAGATCGCAAAGCATCATAAACGATCTCACTGTGCAATATGCGAGCGGCTTCGTTCGGTCTTTGGCTCCCGTTATGAGTGGACTGGTTCACCAGATCTCTGAGGGAACAGAGTATCATGGCACAGTCTATATCCGAGACAGCAGAAACGAAGACGCGGCGCTCCCGTACGAGATTGTATCTCCTTATAGCGTTATTTCTGTCCAGAGATACGGCAGACAAGAGTCGACCATCTCTCTCGAGTATGTGCACGACAGAGACACAGCAGTCAAGATAGGACTGGACATGATCAGACGCAAATGTCTACCGGAGAAAGTCACACAGTATCAAGCCGCTTTTTCCTTCGGATACTTGAAAGTCGGAGACGTTATCTCTCTGACAGATCCGGATCTAGGTCTACAATCAGCGAATGTCCAAATTATCGCGAAGGCCTTCGACGGGGCCGCATGGCTTTATGATATAATGTACCAAGAGAACACAATCGATATCCAAAGAGTAACAACATGATAATTGTAAACTGGGGAAAAAATACTCCGTCCATTCTTCGACGCGTTGAATCGATGGGATACAAAATATTCACAGGAAAAGATCACGATCTGAATCTGATCGGAGTACGAAGTCCGGGGCGTACTCCTGGCCGCTTCGATGATATGTTCCATTGTGTATACAAAGAAAGAGGAGAGTGGATCGAGGAGCGCTATGTCTGCACCACAGACGCGAGTCTCGAGCAGCATCTGAACCCAGGAAACGAGAAGGGCGTCGCAGTCCTGAAGCCGGGACAATACAGAGGAGTCTGGAGACTTGACTCCCATCGTGGGAAGTATCTCGCACTCTGCCAAAGAAACGGAGAGGTCACAGTCTACCGAGACAACAACCGAGACAACAAGACAGACTATCTCACAGAAGATACTGGATACTTCGGGATCAACATCCACAGAGCGCACGAGCTCCGACTCGTCGACAGCACGCGATACTATTCTGCAGGCTGTCAGGTTCTGCAGCATCCGGCAGACTTTGCACGTCTCATGGCTCTGTGTCGTATGCAGATTGCCATGGGATATAAATCATTCAGTTATACACTTATCGAAGCAGACGAAGAGGAGTAGACCATGGAACCGGCAACAGTAACGCAATTATGGATGGATCTCGCGACCAATGCTCCCTTCGTCGGGTTCTTGCTGTATCAGTACTGGGATCAACGCAAAACCAACAAAGAACAACGGGACGAGATGCGAGACATCCGAAGAGAAGCGAAAGAACAAGAAGAACAAATTCGCGAGCGCTTCGAAAAAGTTATCCAGGATCTCAACCAAGACAGAGACCATCTCGTCTCCTCCTTCTCTGATCGCATTATGTCACTCGAGAGAGGACAGAAGAAGCTATTCGCAATACTGGAGCCTCTGAAGGAACAGATCCACGAGATGCGGATCAAAGAGAAGATCAAGGAACAGGTACAAGGGACGGTCTAGCTATTCCGCCAGGGCTTCGTGATTTTCCGGATCTCGTACAAGAGACGATGCCAAGAACGAGACCAGAAGGAGCAACGACAGAGACGATAGTATAACCGCATACAGTCGAGAGCGTCCTTCTTTGCTCTGTGTCCTCCAGAAAGAGACCAGCCATAATAATCGCGAATGTTATCGAGAGACAAAGAATCGATATGCGATATGTGTTCATGTGCGAGTGTGATCGTGTCCACCAGTCGACGCTGGTAGAATGCTTTCACGTCGTATCGATGCAACAGCTCCGAAATAAAAGCTTCGTCAAAGTGGATATTGTGTCCGATAAGAGTCGCTCCTTTCGTTAACTCGGATATCATCTCTGCCGCTTCTTCTGCTTCTTTGGCGTTATACCATTCTTTCATGCTGAAGTTATTTATCTTGAGAGCTTGGGGATCTGCGAACTCCATTCTCTGCGGTTCGATCTTCTCTGTCCATATCAGAGACGGTTCTCCATCGACCACTCGAATGATACAGATCTCGATAATTTCATGTACTTCTGGATTCAGTCCTGTAGTCTCTACATCGATAAAACATTTGATGTCTTGCATTTTTTTCTCCTGTTGTTGTTGACGAGTTGCAAACGACAATATAACATAAGAAGACCAATAACCAAAGGAGACAACATGACAGATTTTGTCACAGCAGACGAGATAGACTTCTCGCAATGGCTGAGCGAGACGCTCGACAGCCACAAAATAAGCAGCAGCCAACTGGCACGAGAGATAGGCGTCAATCGTTCGACGGTGTCACTGTGGAGATCTTCGCAACGTTTGCCGACTTGCCATCTCAAGATCAAGATAGCAGAAGCTCTGGAGGCCCGAGACATCGATAACAAGAGCGCTCTTATTCGTGAGATACTCTGGAGATGTCACGTCTCCGAATGGAGGAATCATGACTCGTAGATCGTTCAACAAGTCGCTGCTCCCAGTAGAGCCACCAGAGAGAATCCAAAGAGCATACGCACCACAGAAGAAGCGTATCCGGAAATACTTCGAGGAGACAAAAGACTTCATGCAGACATATATCAAGCTGTCCGGAGAGTACTTCGATAAGGATGATATGGCGACTGCCTGCTGTGTCAAGGCTTCGACCATCAACTGTTGGAAGTTTGGAACACCTCCCGGACGCTTGACGCATACGCTAATTGCTCGATACTTCGCCAGGACGACAAGACGCTCTTATCCTCTGATACTGGCAGAGATCGAAGACGCATACGAGACAGGTCTCCAGAACTGGAGCCGAAGACAGGCAGAAGAAGATGATAAGAATATTCTCTGACCATGTAAAAAAGAAGGCTCTGGAGGTCGAAGTCTTGACCATACGAAAAGAAGAGCGGACGATCTGGAAGAGAGACTGTATCGTCTCTGTCGGGACGTGTCGCTCTTCTTCTGGTGGCAAGTACATTACGATTGTCTATCTCTACAAGGACGAGCTGCATCATCGATATGATTTTGCAACCTGTGATTGTAAAGGGTACATGTTCAAAGATACATGCGGACATATTGCCGCAGTATTTGACATAGCAATACGGGAGAGAGTATGATACTCAACAAAGAGCCGATCGCGTGTCCTCGTCCTCGAGTCACCAGATCAGGAAGGGTATATTATCCTGTGAGATATCAGAATTGGATCAAAGACATGCGAGAGAGACTACAAGATCTCCACGTCCCAGAAGGTGCGCTGTTTGTCGATCTTGTCTTTGTTATCAAGCGGCCCCGAAGACTCCGGAAAGGAGACAGACAATATCACGATCGGAGACCAGACGTCGACAACATGGTCAAGAGTGTTCTTGACGTTCTGCCCATCGATGACGATGCTCGAGTCGTAAAGATCACAGCATCAAAATACTATGCAGCGTATGGAGAAGATCCGAAGATCGAGCTCTCTATCCGTTCTGCCGAAATAAAAAAGAGTCTGGACTGATAACCAGCAGCCCAGACTCTACAAGGAAAAATCCCAAACAAGACATTACGAAAAATGAGGTAATAACCACATGTCACGCCTATACAACATAACAGCATTCCCGAATATACTCAACCCAAACCAGCAAATAAAAAAAGCATACTCCTGGACCAATCTCTGCCGCTTCTTGGGAGCAGACAGAAAACCAGTCGACAAACTGAAACAGGGCTCCTGGGCTCCTGCGACTTTTAACGGCAGAAGATGCGCAGAGAATGTCGTCTCTCTGTCGTGTATGGTTCTCGACATCGACCACAAACACACCATGTACGGAGTCGGGGCGACTATGATGCTGAAAAGATACAAATGCTACATGCACAGCAGCATATCGCACAATCGACGCATCGAAGACCGATTCCGTCTCGTCTTTCCTCTGGACAGAGACGCAGCAGGAGAGGACTGGATGTATTATCACCTTGCCATGAGAACCTGGTGGCAGCAAATATTCCACGATCAAGAGTTTGATACTTCGGCGTCCGATGCATCCCGTATCTATTTTGTCGGCTATCGTACCGAACACTGGGAAGACTTCCAACAAGACGGGAAAATGATCGACTGGCACAATCGAGCAATCGACGAGAAGAAGAAGTTTATCGCAGAGCAGAAGAGACTGGAGACAGAGAGAGCCAAAAGAATCGAAGATCTCAAGAGACGAGAGGCCGCGCTCGGGAAGAACAGAAGCTACAGCGATATGCGGAAATACAAATACGAACAACTGGCAGAAGATCCGACAGAAAGACTACGCTTCGCGAAGTTCCTCGGATGTACAATAAAGGACGGAGTCGCAGGAGATAGGGCGATTGGATGGACGTGTCCACAGTGCCACAAAAACGATTGTACCTTCTTCTTTGTCGATCCAATACGGAAAGACAACAACCAGAGCAGCAGTCTAGCATACTGCATGCACAGGAAGAGCTGCAACTTCCGGAAAAGCCTCGGATACCTTGCAGAACTCAATGGATACCTATAGGAGACAAGAACATGACAAACACACAACAACTACACAGCACAACCAGCGCACGAATCGAAGTACTAACCAATATGGGATTCGACATCCGCATCCGAAGATCAGATGCTGGCGACAAAGTGATCGCTTCACTGTACAACATTACCCAGTTACTGCGACACCATCCAGTCTTCAGAGACAGATCGTATTATGACTCTTTCGCGGAGTCTGTCCGATGGGAGGACTCGGTCGGAGACTGGGGAGAACTCACAGATCACGATGTCGATCTCATTCGCTACGTCTGTCAAGATCGATGGTCTGTCAACTTCAAGAAGGACGACATCTTCGCAGCAGTCGAGATCATCGCCAAGGAGAGACAGAGAAACCCGATACATGATTATTTTGCTACCATCCGCGGAAAGTGGAAACCAGGAGAAGAGACAAGAGCAGAGACTCTACTGTCTGCATACTTCGGAGCAGAAGACACTCCGATAAACAGAGCATATTCTCTTCGATGGTTGATCTCTGTTGTTGCTCGTACATTCGCCACAGTGAGACGACCAGTAAAAGCAGACGCGATGATGGTTCTGTATGGTGGGCAGGGTATCGGGAAGAGTACCGCGCTTCGTTGTCTCTGCTTCTCGAATGTTCTTGCTGGTGAGTACTTCGGAGATAGCGAGCTCTCGATGGACAACTATCGCGAGAGTGTGCAAGCGATCCAAGGAAAAGCGATCTATGAGCTCCAGGAGCTAGCAAAGCGGACGAAGGATGTCAGAGTCGAGAAGGCGTTTCTCTCGAGAGACTACGACGACGTGAGACTCCCATACAAGAGAAGCTATCAGAAGTTCGCCAGGAAGACGATCTTTTGTGCAACCACCAATAAGAAGAACGTACTCAATGATGCGTCTGGTTCTCGTCGCTTCTGGTGTGTCGACCTAGGGAACAAAAAGATCAACATTGCCAAGCTGAGACAAGATCTCGATCTGATATGGTCGGAGGTTCTGCATCATTACGAAGCAGGAGAGCAGCACTATCTCACAGACGCAGAGGAGAAACTACGCGTCAAGTCTGCCGAAGACTTTACCGATCCTCATCCTCTGGAGGATGTCGTCCTCGAAGCCGTCTCTCTGCTGCAGCCTCCGTATACTGTCGCCCAAATACTCGAGCATATCTATCGAGACCCAGACCCGACCAAATACAGCATAAAGCATCTGGACAAGAGCACGAGACAGAACCAGGCGATCATATCTGACATTCTTATGGCGAACGGATTCGTCTATGCTCGGAGGAAGACACACAACCATGCTTCCAAACGTCTCCGCGGATGGTGGCCAGAGTAATTTGGACGCGTCCACAAAAAGCCCAGCAAATGAAACACCATAAAACCCCGATAGAAGCGTCTCTGTCGGGGTTTTTCGTCTCGCGTCCACGAAGTCCATGGACTTTCTCTTATCTTTT
>Ga0208898_1001450_pt1 | contig 15717 bp, 23 predicted proteins | sample VirMetDEL_Mar_4_FD_184513 | JGI IMG/M metagenome (GOLD analysis project Ga0208898, IMG submission 184513) | Aqueous microbial communities from the Delaware River and Bay under freshwater to marine salinity gradient to study organic matter... | ecosystem: Environmental > Aquatic > Marine >...
AACTGCTGAGTTTTTAATTGGCGATATAAGAAAACGTACTCAATCTGGTAAAGATGCTAATAATAGATTATTTAAAGGTTATTCAACAACACCTTATTTCTTTAATGTAGGTTCTAGAGGCAATCCTGTATATAGAACATTTGATAAAGGATATAAAGAATTTAGGCGATATAAAGGCAGACAGGTCAATAAAGTTGATCTTAATTTTTCAGGAAATATGTTATCTAATTTAACCCAAAAAGCTAATAGCAAATCAGCAATTATATATTTTGCTAGTATAAAAGAAAATGTAAAAGCTGTTGGAAATCAAGTCAAAAATAAACGTGAATTTTTTAAGATTGGTGATAGAGGTAAAAAGCTGATAAATTTCTTTGCCAAAGAATTTAAAAAGGTTAGTAATCTGATATGAGCAATAGAGAGAACATAGCTAATAATATTATCACTGTGCTAGACGCAGTAACATCTCCTATTGAATTAAAAAAAATTACTAGAGAACCATTTAATGTAGATGAACTAACACAACAGCAATATCCAGCCGTATTTATACAATCTGGTGATGAAGTTAGATCAGATGAAACAATGACATCATCTACAATTACTAGACAAGCACAAGCAGACTTTATCCTCGTTGGTTTTGTTAAAGGAAGTGATACAAATATTGACACTAAAAGAAACCAACTTATAGAGGTTATAGAATCTACTCTTGAACAAGATCGTACAAGAGGTGGATATGCAAAGAGAACTGAAATCGTAGAAGTATCTACAGACGAAGGAACTCTTTACCCTGTAGGTGGAATCCGAGTAGTGGTACGAGTTATGTACCAGTATACTGCTGGAACACCATAAACAACTAACTAAAGGAGAACCAATATGGCAACACATACTGGATCAGAAGGTACGATCAAGATTGGATCAGATGTTCTTGGAGAACTAAGATCATTCACTCTTGAATCTACTGCTGAAACAATAGAAGATACAGCTATGGGTGATACTGATAGATCATACAAAGTAGGTCTAAAATCATTCACAGGTACGGCTTCATTGTTTTTTGACGAAACTGACACAGCACAAGGTAACTTAGATGCTGGTGCAGAAATTACTCTTAACGTATATCCTGAAGGTGCAGCAAGTGGCGACACTTACTACACAGGTTCAGCTATCGTTACTGGTAGAACTATCAACTCATCATTTGATGGAATGGTAGAAATGGAAATATCGTTTCAAGGAAACGGATCGTTAACAGAAACAACTGTATAAGGAAGGCTAACGCATGAGTGTAATAGATAGAGTAAAAGATCATTTTGAAAAACAAGGGATCAAGAAAATTGAAGTCGCTGAGTGGGGCGAGGAAGGTAAACCCCTTGTTATATACTGCTCACCATTTTCAATGGCAGAGAAAAGAAACCTATTCAAAGGTGCTAAACAAGACGATTTAAGTGTACTTGTAGATGCTTTAATGTTGAAAGCTAGAGATGCTGATGGAAATAAAGTTTTCAAATTAGATGATAAACAAGTATTATTAAATAAAGCTGATCCTGAAGTTATTGCAAGAGTAGCAACAGAAATGCTAAACACAATACCTTTTGAGGAAGCTGAAAAAAAGTAAGGTACGACTCAGAGTTATATACTATACTTGCTTTGGGTGAGAGATTGAAAAAAAGTATGGGAGAAGTGTTGGCTATGACAGAAGAAGAATTTACTTACTGGATAGCTTACTTTAAGGTGAAGGCAGATAAGGAGAAAGTAGCAAGTGGCAACAGAACGTCTGCAAATACGCCTAGACGCAGTAGATAATACTAGACGAGCATTTGGACAATTTCAAAGCAGATTACAAAGAGTTAGATCATCTGTTTTTAATTTAAGAAATGCTTTAATTGGTATTGGTACAGCAGCAGTTGTTAGAGGTTTTGCAAGTGCTGGTATTCAGATAGAAAATCTAGGTGTTCAATTAAAAGCATTATTTGGTTCTGCACAAGCTGGTCAAAGAGCATTAGAACAAGTTACAAAATTTGCCGCTACTACTCCTTTTGAATTAAGAAATATTCAACAAGGTATTACATCATTAGCAACTGTAAGAAAATCAGCAGCAGAAGCGGGTGTAAGTTTTGAAGAATTATTAAAAATAACAGGTAACACAGCAGTTCTCTTAGGTGGAGATTTTGCTTTAGCTTCTTTACAAGTTCAAAGATCATTAAGTGCTGGTGTTGCTAGTGCAGAATTGTTTAGAGAACGTGGTGTATCTGCTATGGCTGGTTTTGAAGCTGGAACTAGATATTCTATTCAAGAAACAATTAAAAGATTAAGAAAAGCATTTGGAACAGGTGGAGAGTTTGGACAGCTTATGGAAGAACTATCTAAAACTGTTAGTGGTAGTATATCAAACTTACAAGATGCCTTTTTTATTTTCCAAGCATCAGTAGCAAAAGGTTTCTTTGATGAACTAAAAAAACAATTAGGTGATTTACAAACATTAGTAGCAACCAATCAAAAAGAAATAACTCAATTTGGAATATTAGTAGGAGAAAAAATAGCTAGTGCTATGCAAAGTTTAAGAAAAGCCACAATATTAGTTGTAGAAAACTTTGATAAATTTTTGGCTGTTTTATTAGCAATAATAGCTGCTAAATTTATTGTATTTATTACTAATCTAATTAGTGCATTAAAATTATTAGGAATAGCAGTAACAGGTTTAACAGCAATAATGATGAGAAATCCTTTATTTGTACTTGCTATGGGTGCAGCTACTATTATTGGTGGGATTGCTCTTGCAACAAAAGGATTAAGAAAAGAAGTAAAAGATTTAGATAAAACATTAAAAGATTCAGAAGCAGTAGATGAATTTTTAAACAATATTGGAGAAATAGATAATAGAGGAAGATCATCTGCACCTCAAAGTCCAATGACACCACCTTTTGGTATTGGACAAGATTTTCCTGAAACACAGTTACCGCAAGAAACTGAAAAAGTAAAAACTACAATAGAAAAAATACAAGAAGCATTAAACACTGTTGTTGGAAAACAAATGACAGAATGGGAAAATAAAATGAGTAATATTTACCAACTCGCTATTGAAGGAGTGTTTAAAGGTATAGCTGGAATATCAAGAGCATTAGCAGAATCAATTATTTTAGGTAAGAACTTAGGTGAAGCATTAAGAAATCTTGTAAGACAAGCATTAGTAGAAGCATTAGCTGCTGTAATTAGAATGGTATTAGAAAAAGCATTTTTACTTGTATTGGAAAAAATACTTGGTGTTGAACTTAAAAAATCTACCGACATAGAGCAAAAGAAACTTGGTATAATGAAAAAACAAACAGCAGAACTTACTAAACAAGCTGGTCTTAGAATATTACTTGCATTACTTGGTGCAGCAGAAGGCGGACAGGTTAGAGGACAAAGAGCAGAAGGTGGATCAGTATTAAGACGTGCTGCTGGTGGAAGAACTACACAAACAAATGCTTATCTTGTTGGAGAACGTGGTAGAGAATTATTTGTACCTAATCAAGATGGTGAAATCATATCTAATGAAAGATTACAAAACTTAGGAACATCAGTACATTTCACAATTAACGCAACAGATGTTAAAGGCGTTAAAGAATTATTAATTGACAACAGAGCAACGATTGTAAATATCATTAACTCTGCACTAAACCAAAAAGGAAAACAGGCATTAGTATAATATGAGTGGACAATTACCTACATCACCCGTTGCTAGAAATGCTGACGTGAGATCAGAACAAAATACGATTGTATCTGTAACAACATCAGGTAGAGTTCAAGCAAGACAAATTGACGGACAAAAGTTTAGAATATCTTTAGTCTATCCACCAATGACAAGAGCAGAGTTTGCACCTATCAAAGCCTTTTTGATGAAACAAAGATCAAGATTAAATACATTTACTGTAATACCACCTACTATTTCTAATGCACTTGGAACTGCTGCTGGTTTACCTACTGGAACAGCTAGTGCTGGAGATACATCAATTACATTGGGTGGAACTGGTACAGGAACTTTAAAAGCTGGAGATTATATTAAGTTTGATAACCATGATAAAGTTTACATGGTCGTAGAAGATCAATCAGATATATCTACTGGAACACTTACGATTGAACCACCTTTAAGATCAGCAGTATCAAGTACAGATATTATTTATGACAATGTACCATTTACTGTAAGGCAAACTAATGATGTTCAAGAGTTTAGTATCGGCACAACAAATCTATTTCAATACGAGTTAGATGTACTAGAGAGTTTATAATGGCTAGAGGATTAACCACAGCAGTTAATAATGAACTAGCTACAGATAGCTTAAATCCTGTTACATTAGTTTATTTAGGTGTATCAACTGGATCAAGATATACAGACCATTACAAAGATATTACTTATGACGCTAACACATATACAGCTTCATCATTATTATTAAACGCATCAGCAGTATCAGAAAGTTCAGAAGTAGAGATTGCAAATATACAATTAAGATTTTCTGGTGCAGACCAAACAATTATATCGTTATTTTTAAACAATAATTACATGAATAAAGATGTAGAAGTTTATAAAGGTTTCTTAAATGATAGTCAGTCATTAATTGGCGATCCATTTACTTTATTCAAAGGTAAGATTGAATCTTTTAGTGTTGATGAAGAAATAACAAATTCAACAGTAACGATCACAGCAACTTCTCATTGGTCAGACTTTGAAAGAGTACAAGGTCGTAAAACAAACACAAACTCACAACAAATACATTTTGCGGGTGATGTAGGATTTGATTACGCATCACAAGCTATTGCAGAACTTAGATGGGGTAGATCGTGATACAGGACGTTGTAGAATTATTTAGAAACTTTAAGCGATACGATTGTATGGACGATAACGATTTACGTTTATACTTAATGCCATCAATGAAACTCAAACAATGTATGTATGTTTATGATAATGATAAAATTGTTGGGTTCGCTAACTGGGCATACTTACATGATTTAGTAGAGAAAAGATTTAAAGATTCTGGCAAGATCAAACAAACAGAATGGAAGTCTGGTAGAAATGCTTGGTTAATTAATGTCGTATCTATTAAGAATACAAGAGAACTAACACAAAAACTTTATAATTATTTTAAAGAAAGAACTAGAGTTGGAGATAGTGTTAAATGGTTAAGAGTAGATGGTACAATTAAAAGATTTGGTGAAAAACATAAAAGGGAGTTTCATAGCTAATGGGTGATATAGTTGATGCAGTAGTCAGTATAGTTAGTAGCTTTATTAGCTGGTTAGTACCTGTTCCTGAAGTACCTGAATTTGACACACCTGATTCAGAAAATGCACAAGGTGTTTTAGTTAATAAAGAATCTAACAATGCACAAATCCCCGTAGTTTATGGTCAAAGAAAATTAGGAGTTACTAGAGTTTATGTAGAAACATCAGGTAGTGATAATCAGTATTTATATGTTGCTGCAAGTTTATGTGAAGGAGAAATTGAATCAGTAGAATCTATTTTTATTGATGATAGAGAAGTTACTTTTGATGGTGCATTAACTCATGGTACAGTAAGAGAAGTAGATAGTTCAGACAGTGTTTACTATAAAGACAGCACATCACATATACAAGTTCAAGCATTTTTAGGTAAAGACGATCAAGTTGCATCATCTATTTTAACATCACAAACTAATTGGGGAACAAACCATAGACTTAGAGGTGTAGCTTATCTTGCGTTTAGGTTTAAATGGAATCAAGACATCTTTGGTGCAATACCTAACATCAAAGCAGTAGTTAAAGGTAAAAAAGTTTATGATCCAAGAACAACTACAACCGCTTATTCAAATAACTCTGCATTATGTTTATTAGATTATTTAAGAAATAGCAGATACGGAAAAGGTTTACCTGATGATGCTTTTGAAGCTAACTTTCAATCATTTCAAGATGCGGCTGATGAATGCGAAACACAAGTAACACCATATTCTGGGGGATCAGATATTAACTTATTTGAAACAAATGGAGTTATAGATACATCACAAAAAGTCATAGAGAATGTTAAAAAACTCTTAAACCCTATGAGGGCTTTCTTCACTTATACTGAAGGAGTTTACAAACTTACTATTGAGGGAACAGGCACAGCAGTTAAAACCATTAGTGCAGATAATGTTGTAGGTGGTGCTAAATTATTAGGTGAAAGAAAAAATAATAAATATAATCGTATTATTGCCACATTTGTAAACCCAGATAAAAACTATCAAGAAGATACTATTTCATATCCACCTAATGATGATTCAGGTTTACCTAGTGCAGATCAACACGCAACTATGTTAGCTGATGACGGAGTTTTATTAGAAGGTAATTATTCTTTTCCTAATGTTACTTCGGTTTATCAAGCACAAGGTTTAGCAGAAGTTATTTTAAGAAGATCAAGAAACCAATTACAAGTTCAAGTTAGAGTTACTTCAGAATTTTTAGATGTAGCAGTAGGAGATATTGTACAAATCTATTATCCTACAGGTGGATTTAATAATAAACCATTTAGAGTTCTTGGAATGACAATCAATGAGGACTTAACTGTTGATCTACAATTATTTGAACACCAAGATAACTTTTATGCTTGGACAGAAAAAGCAGAAGCACCAACAATCGCAGATACCATTTTACCAAATCCTAATGTTGTACAACCACCAGCATCAGTAACTTTATCAGATCAGTTAATTCAATATAATGATGGAACAGTTATTGTTGCTATGGATATTGTTATTGGTGCATCACCTGATAATTTCGTGGACTATTATCAAGTAGAATACAAATTAAGTACAGATTCAGATTATAAAATCCATGCACAAGGTACAGGATTAAATCAAAGAGTCTTAAACGTGATTGACCAAGAAGTTTATGATGTAAGAGTTAAAGCTATTAATACTTTAGGTGTATCATCTACTTATGTAACAGCACAAAGAACAATCGTTGGAGCATTAGCACCACCTAGTGATGTTGAGGACTTTGCAGTAAACGTAATTAATGGTGAAGCACATTTATCATGGACAGCAGTACCCGATTTAGATTTAGCATATTATCAAGTACGTTATTCAACATTAACATCTGGTGCTGAATGGCAGAACTCAGTTAATCTAGTTCAAAAAATTGCAAGACCGGCGACATCAAGTGTCGTTCCGGCTAGACAAGGTAGTTACTTGGTTAAAGCCGTTGACAAGCTCGGTAATTTTAGTTCTAACGAAGCAATTATATCTAATACTATTGTTAGTGATTTTAATGCTGTTGCAACACAATCAGAACACCCAGATTTTTCAGGTGTTAAATCAAACGTACTCATAGATGATGATAGTCATTTAAGATTAGATTCTAGTGAACTCTTTGATAGTGCTAGTGGTTTATTTGATTCAACAGATGGATTCTTTGATTCAGGTTCTACTTCAGCAGATTTATATGCAACAGGAACTTATGACTTTGATGGAGTTATTGATTTAGGTGCAGTTTACAAATCAAGAGTAACAGCAAGTATAACTCAAAGTGCAGACAACATAGATGATTTATTTGATGACAGGGCTGGAAACTTTGATGACCAACCTTCTAACTTTGACGGAGATACTCCAGCAAACTGTGAAGCTGATTTACAGATAGCTACATCTGATGACAATATAACTTACACTGCATTTAGAACATTTGTTGTTGGAGATTATTCAGCTAGATACTTAAAGTTTAGAATAGTTCTTAAATCTTTTGATTTATCATCTACTCCAGTTATTGAAGAATTATCTGTTTCTGTGGATATGCCTGATAGAATATTCAATGGTAATGATATAACGAGTGGTACAGGTACATACACTGTTACCTTTACAAATCCTTTTTATAGTAGTAATTACGCAATAGGCGTGTCTGCACAGGGATTAAATACTGGCGACTATTATGAGATCACAAGTAAAACTACAGGTGGCTTCAATATAGCGTTTAAAAATTCAAGTGATGTAGGCATATCAAAAACATTTGACTATATAGCAAAAGGTTATTAGAGAGAGAATATATGGCACAATCCGATTTAACGATACAAAATCAATCCTTCCCTTCTTTTAGAAGTGATTTGAATGATGCTTTAACTGCATTAAACACAACTCAATCAGGAACATCAAGACCAAGTTCTGCTGTAGCTGGAACAATTTGGTTAGACACTACAAATGCAACATCACCAACTTTAAAACTATATGATGGTGGAGATGATATATCTTTAGCAACTTTAGACTACTCAGCTAATACAGTTAATTGGTTAGACAACTCAGTTAGCTTTGACATTGTTAATGACACAACTCCTCAGCTTGGTGGAGATTTAGATGTTAATGGAAATGAATTTGTATCAACATCAAATGGAGATATTGTATTTACTCCAAATGGAACAGGTAAGATTAAGTTTAATGATTTAGCTTACTATCCAGAAGTCGCAATTACTTCTACATCAAATTCAGTAGCATGGGATTCACAAGCTGCACCTAATGCTAAACACGTTACAACAGAAAACACAACAATCGCAGCACCAACTAACGCAACAACAGGTTCATTTATTAGTTTAAATATTCAATATGGTGGAACTCATACGATTGCTTGGAATACAGTATTTGAATTTGCAGCATCAACTGCACCTACAGCAACTTCTGTTTCTGGTCAAACCGATCACTTTGTATTTAGATACAATGGTACAGTATGGCAAGAAATGGGTAGAACCTTAAATATGTCAGCAACATAGGAGAATCAATGTACGCACTTGTTCAAGATAATAAAATCACTCAAATCATTAACCAACCTAAATCAATCGTTATTGGTGATGTAAGATACCCAGCACAAATATTTACTAAATGGTCTAAAGCTGAAAAAGAAGCGATTGGTATTTATGAGATTATTACAGATAGTTCTAATTACAAAGACCCAGCTTATTACATTAATACAAACGAACAATATGATTTTGCAGATAACCAAGTAACTAAATCTTGGGGAACAGCTACACCTAAAAGATTAGAAGATGAAGATGCAGTAGATGAAGATGGAAACCCTGTATTAGATGAAAATGGAGTTCAGTTAATTAACTATGGACTTAAAACAGAAAAGAAAAGAATTGTTAAACAACAAGCGGCTGGATTATTAGCACCTACAGATTGGGTGATTATAAAAGCAAAAGAAACTGGAACTAACATTCCTACTGCAACTAAATCTTGGAGAGCAGATGTTAGAACGAAATCAAATGAAATGGAAGCTATGATAGATGCTTGTACAACAGTTGATGAACTAAAAGCATTATACGAATACACAGAACAACAAGACGGCACATTTACTAGACCCCTTCCTGAATTTCCAGAGGAAATCTAATGCCTTTAATTATTCCTAGTAATACAATAACTGGCGGTTATGAAGTAGATAACAGCTTGAGATTTGATGATGGGAGTAGTGATTATTTATCAAGAACCAATCAATCATCAATTACTGATAATAAAATATTTACTATGAGTACATGGCTTAAACGAAGTGGTTTAGGTTTTAATCAAGATATACTTCATGCACAAGTAGATGCAAGTAATCTTACTCAAATTGGATTTGGTAGTACAGGTGAACATTTTATTATTTATAATTTAGATGGAGGTGCTTCAAATTTATATTTAAAAACAACTGCTAAATATAGAGATTGCAACGCTTGGTATCATTTAATGGCAGTAGTGGATACAACACAAGCAACATCTACTGATAGAGCAAAACTTTATGTTAATGGAGAATTAATAACTGCTTTAGACCAAAATACTTACCCTTCTCAAAATGCAGTAATGAAATTAAATTTAGCATCTACTAATCAGTATGTTGGTACTTATGGTGCTACTCAATATTATTTTGACGGCTACATGGCAGAAGTTTGTTTTATAGATGGAACAGCACTAGACCCAACATCATTCGGGGAATTTGACGAAGATAGCGGTATCTGGAAACCCAAAAATGTATCAGGACTTACATTCGGCACAAATGGATTTTATTTACCTTTTGAAAACTCTGCCGCACTAGGACAAGACGATAGCGGTAATGGTAACAACTTCACAGTAAACAATCTAACTTCTATTGACCAAACAACCGATACACCGACTAATAATTTTGCTACATGGAATGCTTTAAATTCTAATGGTACATTATCTGAAGGAAATTTAGAATGTGTTATAAGTACTACCGATAGATGGGGTTCTTCTGGTACTTTTGGTATATCTCAAAGTAAATGGTATTGGGAATGTAAAGCTGTAGCAAAAACTGGTGGAACTGGTTTAATTATGATAGGAATTGAAGGAGATCCAGCAGAAAGAGATAGAAATACTACCTATTCAGGATCAACAGATACAGGTTATTCTTATTATGGATCAGGTTTATATTTTTACAATGGTAGTGCTTTTAGTTATGGTGATGCCTATGATACTAATGATATTATAGGAGTAGCTTTAGATTTAGATAATAATAAATTATATTTTTCTAAAAATGGAGTTTGGCAAAATAGTGGTGATCCTGAAAGTGGTGCAACAGGTACAGGTGCAATATCTATAACTGATCCTAATAGTCAACCTACTGGTTTTTATTTTCCTAGTGTTGGTGATGGATCTACTACTACAGGACATACAGTAGCTTCTAACTTCGGCAACCCATCATTCACCATCTCATCAGGTAATAGTGATGCTAATGGTTATGGGAACTTTGAATATTCTGTGCCAAGCGGTTACTATGCACTTTGCACAAAAAATTTAGCAGAATACGGATAATATGATAAAGGATTTAATATGGCATACTCAGATATAGATAAACCTTCAGATTATTTTAATACTACCTTATGGAATGGTAATAATTCAACTCAATCAATTACTGGTGTAGGTTTTCAACCTGATTTGGTTTGGACAAAAGCTAGAAATATAGATTATGGTCATAGTTTATTTGATATTGTTAGAGGTACTACCAAAAGATTAATTTCTTCTGGAACAGATGCAGAAAGTACAATTTCTGGCGTAACTTCTTTTGATAGTGACGGTTTTACTTTAGGAAGTAACGCAAATTGTAATGAAAGTACTAGAACTTATGTAGGCTGGAACTGGTTAGCTGGTGGTACAGCTTCATCAAACACAGATGGAAGTATTACATCACAAGTATCAGCATCAACTACATCAGGATTTAGTATTGTGTCTTATACAGGTACAGGTGCAAATGCTACTGTTGGACATGGGTTAGGTGTTGCTCCTAAAATGATTATTATAAAAAATAGAGATGATGGAACTAAAAGTTGGGTAGTTGGTCATCAATCTATTGGTTTTACAAAATATTTAGTCTTGGAAACTACTAATGCAGAAGCCACAAATAGTACAATTTTTCAAGATACTGATCCAACATCAACTGTTTTTTCTTTAGGAACAAATACTGCGGTAAATCAAAGTTCAGCATCTACGATTGCCTACTGCTTTGCAGATAAAAAAGGTTTCAGCAAGTTTGGTTCTTACACAGGTAATGGAAGTGCAGATGGTACGTTTGTTTATACTGGGATGCGTCCAGCTTTTGTTTTAATAAAACAAACTAATACTGCTAGAGAATGGTATATTTTTGATAATAAAAGAGATGCTTTCAATCCTGAAAAAACTTTTTTAGAACCATCTACTAGTGATGCAGATGCAACTGTTAATCCTACTTTAGATTTTGTTTCTAATGGTTTTAAACTTAAAACTACTAATGCGGCTTTTAATGATTCTGGCGGAACATACATCTATATGTGCTTTAGTGAATTTCCCCTTGTTGGAACTAATAATGTTGTTGGGTGTGCAAGATAAAATCTGCCAAAGTCCAAAGTGCAATAATAAAATTGTAGGCAAAAGAAAAGACGCTAATCATTGCTCTAAAAACTGTGCAAAGTATTCTTATAAATTAAAGAACAAAGATAAATTTAAACAATATTATAAAGAATATAATGAAGTTTATAAAATAGAAAAAGCAGATAAGTTAAAAGCATATCGCAAACAATATAATGCTAAGACTAAAGATATTAGAAAAGTTAAAGCTAAAAAATATAGAGAAGAAAATAAAGAGTTTTTAAGTCAATTATCTAAAGATCATTATAGACGTAACAAAGATAAAATACTTGCTCATAAAAAGATTTATAGAGAAGCTAATAAAGAAAAAATAAGAAAAGTTATTAATATTTGGTATCATGCTAACAAACATAGATACAAAGCATATAAAGCCAAAAGAAGATTCTTTGAAAAGAACGCTATACCTAAATTTGCCAATCTAGATAAGATTAAAGAAATATACAAAAACTGTCCAAAAGGTTTCCATGTAGATCACATTATCCCTTTGAATAATCCTATTGTCTGTGGTCTGCACGTTGAATGGAATCTTCAATATCTATCTGCTAAAGAAAATTGTAGCAAAGGAAATAAACTATTGTAATTCATTGTGCGTTGCACTATATACCTATTAACAAGGAATAAAAAATGTGGGCATACACAGAAGAAGAAAACAACTGGTTAAGTAGGAAATAATATGATGTACGATTATAAATCTATGAAAGCCTTTTACAAAAAATGGTTTGAAGATTATCAAGCTGATGTTAAAGAGTTTTGGAAAGATTACTTTAAAAATATAGAAGATTTTTTTAAGAAGTAGTAAGAGAAGGCACTAAACATTTTACAAGGAGTGCCTTATGAATAGTAGGGATTTCAAAAAATACTTAGCTGAACAGTTAAGACAATGCTTGTTCAACAAACACAATTCATATTCAGCTAAACAAAGACAATCACGTCCACGTGCAAAAGACAATATCATTAATCCTAAATTAAAAGGCATCTAATGAAGAAGTGGATTTGTAAGATATTACTCCCTTACATTTCACGTTTAGAAAACAAACTTTGGCGTATTGTTTATGTCAAAAAAGTTGATACTAGAGCATTTAATAAACATCTTATGCCAAACAAAGATGATTTTAGTAATTGCGTTGTTAGAGATGACAAGGATTATACATGAAGCTAGACATAAAATACATACTAGGAATTTTAGGAACGATTTTATTAGGACTATCTACTTGGACATTAGTTTCAATCGTAGACTTGAAAGAAAGCAATTCTTATATTAAAGGTGAACTGTTCGGTATTAATAAAGATATTGGACGAGTTTATAATTATATTAATAGCAAATGAGTTGTATATATAAATTGTGGTCAAAGTTAAAATGCTGTTTACGAGATCAATGTAAATGTAAACCTAGACCATCACCCGCAAATCCTAATCCTCAAATAGAAGCTAACCCTTTTAGATACACATTATAATGGCTAAGAAAAAAGGAAATGTCTTTGGACAGACTATCACTTATACTAAAACACATAAAGGCACATCAATAGGACGTAAACCCATCACATCTACTATGAATAAATCTAAACGTAGATCGTGGAAAAAATATAGAGGACAAGGCAAGGTTTGACATAAAAGTCAAATACTCGTAATAGGAAACATGGCTAGAAAACAAAAAACAGCAACAGATGTAAAAATTGATACTATCGCAAGAGAGATCAAAGAACTAAAAGAAGAAGTTAAACAACTCAATAAAACTGTTTCTTTTGGTAAAGGTGCTGCATGGATATTACTGTTTCTAGGTTCAATAGCTGCTGGAGTATATAATTTATTTACAAGATAATTTATGTCTAAACATAAACGCATCTTAGTCATATCTGACTTACACATTCCCTATCATAGGAAAGATAGTTTTGATTTTTTAAAAGAAATTAAGAAACAATACAAACCTGATACCATAATTAATATTGGTGATGAGATTGATTGCCATGCTTTATCATTCCATGAGTCAAACCCAGACTTACCATCTGCGGGACATGAACTAAGTATTGCTAAAGAATATATTAAAGAACTAGAAAACATATTTCCTGAAATGACTTTACTAGACTCTAATCATTCTAGCTTAATTTATAGACGTGGTATCAAACACGGAATACCAAGAGGATTTCTAAGAGAGTACAATGAGTTTTTAAATGTAAAGAAATGGAAGTGGGTTGATGATTTAGTTCTTACCTTACCTAACAAACAAAGATGTTTATTTACACACGGAAAAAGTGCAGATGTAATTAAAGTATCGCAAATCCATTCTATGAATTGTGTTCAAGGTCATTTCCACAGTAAATTTAGAATTGATTACTGGGCAAATCCTGATAACCTTTTGTGGGGTATGCAAGTAGGTTGCCTAATAGAACAAAAGAATATGGCTTTCCATTATGCCAAGAACTTTAAAACAAAGTTTGTAATGGGTTGCGGAATGATTATTGATAGCATACCAAAGTTAATGCCAATGGTATTAGACAACAAAGGTAAATGGATTGGAAAGATACTATGAGTTTAGAGAACTTAAAAATAAGAATCAAACTACATGAAGGCTTTAGAGATACTGTTTATATGGATAGCTTAGGTAAAGCGACTATTGGCTATGGTCATTTAGTAACTTACAAAGATAAGTTTGAAGAAGGTAAAAAATACTCAAAAGAATTTTTAGATGAGTTGTTTGAACAAGACTTTCAAAACGCAGTAGATCAAGCAGACTATTTTATTAAATCCAATGAACTAGAAATATGTGATACCGCTAGAGAAGTTATTATTGAAATGGTGTTCCAATTAGGTATAGGTAATGTCAATAAATTTAAAAACATGATTAAAGCATTAAAAGAGAAGGACTATGTAACTGCTGGTGATGAGATGATACAATCTCGTTGGTATAAACAAACTAAAGAAAGATGCCAAAAACTTGCAGACATAATGAGAAAGTGTGAATCCTAAAGATAAACAAGTTGGTGGTAGTCATTACCAATTAGAAATACAGCCAACAGAATACATCTATAAAAACAATCTTGATTACCTATCAGGCAACGTGGTAAAGTATATTACTCGCTGGAATAAAAAGCATGATTGCTTAGATAAACAGTTAGAGGATATTGATAAGGCTATTCACTATTGTGAGTTATTAAAACAACTTGTAATAGAATCAGATAAATAAGCCTTATTTACATTTCAGGAATGGCAAAACGAAATAGTATTCATTTTTTTCTGTTTCGTTAAAAAATAGGGGGTCTATGAGCGTTTAAATGGCATTTTAGACGTGATTTAGAACCCTAAAGAACAAAGGACGAATTATGTGGTGGAATTTGATAGGAATGGCAGTAAAAACAGGTGCAGAAGTCTATAAGAACAAAAAGGAAGCTGATAGACTAGAATCTGTTGCAAAAATGCAACACTATCAGAAAATGGCTAGTGGAGAGATAGAGTATCAAGCCAAAGTCATAGATAATCAAAATCAGGGGTGGAAAGATGAGGTAGTCCTCGCAATAGTTATTTTACCGATTATCGTAATTGCTTATTCAGTATTCTCAGGAACGCCAGACGCTAAAGAGAAATTAGATTTATTTTTTGAATATTTTAACAATCTACCGGATTGGTATGTTTGGCTAACAGTTGGTATCTTTGGAAGTATTTATGGATTAAAGCCTACTGCTGATCTATTTAGAAAAAAATGAACTACGTATCAGTAACAGTAGTGATGAGTTATAGAAACTTGTCCACTTTTGAAAACGAGTTCACTGCTTTCAGTTTGGAAGATACTACTGATCTCATAGCTACTAGAAACTTCATTAATGGACTTAAAAGTAATGACAGATATGAAATCTGGGGAATAGAATACGAA
>Ga0208898_1001452_pt1 | contig 15703 bp, 17 predicted proteins | sample VirMetDEL_Mar_4_FD_184513 | JGI IMG/M metagenome (GOLD analysis project Ga0208898, IMG submission 184513) | Aqueous microbial communities from the Delaware River and Bay under freshwater to marine salinity gradient to study organic matter... | ecosystem: Environmental > Aquatic > Marine >...
ATACTCACAAAGACTACAAAGAGAATGTTACAAATTGGGAATATTACATTAGGTCTTATAATGGCGGCTATGATTATATGGTTGGTCAATATCTTAATAGATACAATCTTGAATTAGATAACGAATTCAATCAAAGACTAGCAAACACACCTTGTGATAATCATTGTAAAAACATTGTTCAAATTTATTCATCATTTTTATTTAGATCAAAGCCAAGCAGAAACTTTGGTTCTATGCAAGATGAACTTACTTTAGAAAGATTTTTAAAAGATGCAGATTTAGATGGAAACAATTTTAACACAGTAATTAAACAAGCACAAAATTATGCCTCAATTTATGGACACGTATTTTTAATATTAGACAAGCCACCAATTAGAACAAACACAAAAGCAGAAGAAATTGAAGAAGATATTAGACCTTATGTTTCAATAATTACTCCTGAAAATGTTTTAGACTGGAATTTTAAAAGAATGTTAAATGGTAAATATGTTTTAGATTATTTAAAGGTCAGAGAAGAAGTAGATAGAAAAGGCGGAACTTATATGCGTCTTTGGTACACAGATAGAGTTGAAACTGTGTATGTTGAAGATCAAACGTCTGACCCTGTTGTGATAGATACTGTCGATAATCAGATTGGCAAAATACCAGCAGTTATTTTATACAATGCAAAATCCCATAAAAGAGGCATTGGTCAATCTGACCTTGTTGACGTAGCAGATTTACAAAGATCAATCTATAATGAATTTTCAGAAATCGAACAATTAATCAGATTAACAAACCACCCATCATTAGTTAAAACTGCTGGAGTAAATGCTTCTGCTGGTGCTGGTGCTGTAATTGAAATGCCAGACGAAATGGATTCAAATCTTAAACCATATTTATTACAACCATCAGGTCAAAACTTAAATGCAATTATGGATTCTATCGCTAAAAAAGTAGAATCAATAAATCGTATTGCACATACAGGAGCAGTAAGAACTACAAAAACACAAGTCTCATCAGGAATAGCATTACAAACTGAATTTGAATTATTAAATGCTAGACTATCTGAAAAAGCTGACAATTTAGAATTAGCAGAAGAACAATTATTTAAACTGTACGCAGAATATCAAAACACAACATTTGATGGAGAAATAAATTATCCTGATAGCTTTAATATTAGAGATTATGCTTCTGATTTAATTTTCTACCAACAAGCTAAATCAATTAATGTACCATCTTCTACTTTGAATAAAGAAATAGACAAAGAAATTGCAAAAGCAGTAGTAGATGATGAAATGTTATTAAATCAAATTTATAACGAAATAGAAGCTAGTAGTGAAGTTGGACAATTTACTCAAAACGAAGTACAAGAAGCAGAAGAAGCTGTACAACAAGAACAAATCTAATGACAAATGGTAGATACTGTAAAACAAGTAGCCGAATATCGTATTAGGCAAATTGAAATTGCAGAAGCTAAATATTATGAAACACTAATTAAAACTTTAGACAAAATTGAAAAACAAATAGTATCTCTAGCTGGTAGAGAATTGCCTCGTGATGATTTAGGTAAATTATTTGATTTAAAAATAGCAATATCAATTAGACCCAAGATAAGAGCCATACTTGAAAGAGAATATTTAGGTTGGGCAGATACAGTTGTTAGAGAGGGCTATAATGCACAAGCGAAAAGAATTGAAAGAGCATTTACAAAGGTTGGAAGAATACCTAAAGAATTTCAGCAATTAACAGAGCCTGATTTAATATTAATTCAAAATTTAAAAAACCAAACATTCACGCAATTTAAAGATGTTTCAAATACTTTTACAAGAAGATTATCTGAAAAAATATATCAATCTACTTTGACAAGTGCTGAATTTACAGATTTAGAAAAAGAACTTAGACAAACTATTAATGGTATTTATGCTTCGTCTGACGACAAAGAAGCAAATAAGATTATTAATGAAATTAAAAAAGATGAAGTTAAATTAGCAAAGTCAGATAGGAATACAACCATAGGTAAAGCCATTGAGCAAAGACTAGATAAGAACATTCAGATATTACAATCCAAATTTGCTAGAGATCGTGCTGGAGATAATATGAAGAAATATGCTGGTCAAATATTAAATGATGGGCTTAGAGAATTTGATGCTCAATTAAATATTGCTAAAGCTACGGAAGCTGGGCTTACCTATTTAAAATATCAAGGCTCTAACATACCTACTACTAGAGAGTTTTGTAGGCTTGTAAGAAATGGAGAATATGATACAAGAAAATCAGGACTGTTTACGATTGATGAAGTCAGGGAACTTTGGGCAAACAATAATTGGACTGGCAAAAAAGCTGGAGACCCATTAGTTGTTCGAGGTGGTTATAACTGTCGTCATCAATGGAGCTTTGTCAATCCAGATTGGTATGACGAAAGCGGAGAATTAATAACTGAATAACATAGGAGTAAAAATGTCAGAAGAAGTAAAAGTAGCAGAAGTAAAATCAACAGAAAACAAAGTTGAAACTAACGCAGAAACAACAGCACCAAGTCAAGAAACAAAATCTATGACTTTCAATCAAGAGCAATTAGATAATATAATTAAATCAAGATTAGATGCTGAAAAAAGAAAACACGAAAAAGAATTAGCGGCAATCAAGCAACAAGAGCAAGAAGCCTTAAAAGAAAAAGAAATTAGAGAAGCTAAATCTAAACAAGAACTTGAAAAATTAATGCAACAAAGAATTGCAGAAAAGGATCAGGAAGTGTTTAAGTTAAAATCTGAAATTAAAAAAGAAAAAATTGATAATTCTGTTTTATCAGTTGCCTCTAAATTAAACGCAATTAATCCTCAGCAAGTTGTTGATTTGATTAAAGGCGGTATTAAATTAAGCGATGATAATAGAATAGAAATACTTGATAATAACAATAACATTCGTTATAATAGCAAAGGAGAACTATTAACGATTGAAGAAAGAGTTAAAGAGTTTTTAGATGCTAACCCACATTTCTCGAAAGGGTCTAAGTCTGGTACAGGGAGCCAGAGTAGCATTGAGGGTAAAACTGTAAAACCTTTTAATATTCAGGATATAAATCTATCTACACCAGAGGGTCGAAAGGCTTATGCGGAATATCGTAAGAAAAGAGACTCAGGCTCGATAGAAATTAATTTAACAAAATAAAATATAAAGGATAACAACAATGGCAAATGAAACAACAAGTTCTACGCTGTCGGAACTATACACTGAGATAGTTGCAGAAGCTCAATTTGTTGCAACAGAACAATCTATAATGAGAAATTTAGTAAGAAATTACTCAATCGTAGGTGGCGGTAAAGCGGTAGAAGTACCAATTTATTCAGCAGTTTCTGCGGCGGCAGTATCAGAAGCAACTGATCTATCTAACACAGCAATTGACCCATCATCTGTAACTATTACAGCTAGTGAAGTGGGTTTAATGACTACACTAACAGACCTAGCAAGAAATGCGGCTCCAAGAAACGTAGCGGCAGACATTGGTAGATTGTTCGGTGAAGCAATAGCAAAAAAACAAGACCAAGATTTGATCGCATTATTCGATGGTTTCTCTACTACATTAGGAGACGGAACTACTGCAATTTCTGCGGCTGTAATCTTTAATGCACTTTCTACTTTAAGAGGCAACTCGCTTCCAATTAGTGAATGTGCAGTAGTCTTACATCCTAAAATAGCTTATGACCTTAAAGCTAATTTGACTAATACTTTTGCAAATGCAAATAGTAATGATTTAGCAAATGAAGCATTAAGAAATGGCTTTGTAGGAAGACTTGCTGGTATGCCTATATTTGAAACTGCAAATATGGCTAATACTGGTACTGCTGGAGACTACAAAGGTGCGGCAATGCATAGAGACGCAATTGCTATCGCAACAATGCAAGACATCAAAATTGAAACTCAAAGAGATGCTTCTCTAAGAGCTGATGAACTCGTTGCAACTGCTGTATACGGTGTTGGTGAATTACACGACACTTATGGAGTAGAATTACACTACGACTCATCTATTCAATAATAGATAATTACTTGTGGGGGAGAAATCCCCCATAGGTACAAAAAAAAGGAAAACAAATGCTAAAAATAATAGAAGAAAAAACACCAACAGTTAAATTACAAAGAGGAAAAAAAATAATTGAAAGACCTTACGCAGATTACAAAATTAACAAATCAAAATATGATTTTAGAGGTTTCAAATTAATTAAGGATAATGTAAAATCAGAACCAATAGTTGAAATAAAACCAAAGGTAAAAAGAAATGTTAAAAGAACTAAAAAAGAAGTTAAAAAAACTATATAATTTTATAATAGGCAAATTTTATGGCTAATTATACTGGTGCTGATGTAATTACTGCGGCAGATGTTACTAAATATCAACCTGATGCTTTTAGCTTTGGGATAGCCTCTACTGACACAGAAGCAGTTAATTTTTTTGCACAAACAACAAATGACATACTAAGACAATTAAGAGTACAATGGTGGCCAGTTTATAAAACAAACATTTTTACAGACATTACAGTTTTAAATACTGCTGAAATGGTAGATACTAAAGTTAATTTAGATCAATTTGAAAGAGCAGGAGTTTATTTATTTCTTGGAAGATTTTTAGCACCAGCTTTATCTAAGTTTAGACCAGAAGCAGACAAAGACAGATTTGAAAGAATGTCTGAGTATTATATGTCAGAATTTAATAAAGAATTTAGAATGATATTAGAAGATGGTGTTGAATACGATACTGACGCAAACCAAACTATTGTTGCTAACGAAAGAGAACCACTTCACGGTTATAGAAAATTAGTCAGATAATGATTTCTTTTAAAATTGATTCTAATTTAAAACTAGCTTCAAAGCGATTTGATAAATTTTTTAAAAAGTTTCCTCACATTATTAAACAAGGATTAGCACAAGCTAGTATTCAATTAAAAGAAATTATTTTAGATAAAACAGATAAAGGCTATGATGTTAGCGGTAAAAGATTTCCAGAATATAGTAAAATGTATGCAGAAGAAAAAGGTAAAACAATTGTTAATTTGCAAGACACAAATAGAATGCTTCAATCCATAAGCAATAGAGTAATTAACAAAAATAAATCACAAGTATATTTTAAATCACAAACAGAAGCTAAAAAAGCCTATTGGCATCAAACAGGACAAGGCAATCTTCCTGTGCGTAAATTTTTTGGCTTTAATAATAAAACAGAAAGAGTTATACAAAAGTCTTTTGAGAAATTTTTAAAAAAACAAATACAACAATTTAAGATATGAGTAAAAGAGAAAACATTGCAAGTAATATATTAACTACATTAGCGGCTATATCTAGTCCAGCAATTAAGAAAGCTACAAGACAACCATTTCCACTAGACGAATTATCAGAAGCACAATATCCAGCAATTTTAGTGCAGACACAAGAAGAAACAAAAGAAGATGCTGAATTAGGTAGTGGGACTGCTACAAGAATTGCAAATTTAGAATTTTTAATTACAGGATATGTTAAAGGTGCTGAATCTAATATAGATACTGCAAGAAATGCTTTAATATCTGCTATTGAAACTGCCTTAGAAAATGATATTACTAGAAATGCTAACGCACTAGATACAGAAGTTATTAGTATTGAAACTGATGCTGGTACTTTGTTTCCTTATGGTGCTATTAGTATGGTGGTACGAGTAATGTACGAACATAACAACAATAACCCATAGGATAAAAAATGGCAGACAAAAATTTAGATAAAATAGAAAAAAAAATAGAAGAAATAGAAAAATTTACAGATAAAATTTCTATATTGTGTCAGCAAGTATCAGATTTGTTAGAAAAGCATAGGGAATATGACGATGGTGCTTTAGATGAATTTGATGAAGATGAACAATATGATGAAGAAGATTTTGAAGAAGATATTGACGAAGAAGAAGAAAAAGAATAAAATAAATATTATGGCTAAAGATATAACATTATTTAAAGGAAGTTATTCAGTTAAAATAAATGAACTACAACTTGAAAATTTTATTAATCTTGGATATAAGCTAGAGCCAGAAAGTAAAACAAAACCAAAAACAAATAAGGATAAAAGCAAATGGCAACACACCACGGAAAAGAAGGAGTCGTAACTGCTGGCGGTACTGCGATCGGCGAGATTACAGGCTTCACTTTAGAAACAACAGCTGACGTAGTAGAAGATACACAATTAACTGATGCGGCTAAATCATTCATAACAGGTAGAACTTCTTTCTCAGGAAGTTTAGATATGAATTATGATGAAGCTGACGCACAGCAAGAAACTTTAGTTGTGGGAAGTGAAATATCTTTTGTATTATTACCAGAGGGCAATAGTGCTGGTGATCAATCATTTACAGGCACAGGAATTGTTACTGGAATGAGTATTACAAATGGTATGGACGCAATAGTTTCTAGAAACGTAACTTTTCAAGGAACAGGCTCATTAAGTAAATCTACTGTATAATTAATACTGTATGAAAATTATAGAACGAGCTAAGTCTCATTTTGAAAGTTTAGGTGTTCAATCTATTGAAATACCTGAATGGAAAGATGCTGATGAAAATCCAACTATTGTTTATTGGAATCCAATAACACTTTCAGAAAAGAACAAGTTATTTAAAAATTCTAGCAATTTATCTGACGTTAGTATTTTGGCAGACATTGTAATTATGAAAGGCTTAGACAAAGATGGTAATAAAATATTTACCTTAGAAGATAAGCTAGTATTAATGCACAAAGTAGATTCAGATATCCTTTCAAGGATAGCAACTTCAATGGTACAGGCTATCACTCCTGACGAAGTAAAAAAAAACTAAAAAGTGATCCTCAATTAAAAAATTTACTTATTGTTGCAGATAGGTTAAAAATAACATTATCTAAACTTTTAGAAATGGAAGTTTGGGAGTATAATCATTGGCTGGGATATTTTATGCTAGAACACGAACAGCAAGAAGAACAGCTAAGAAAAGCAAGGCATAGATAATGGCAGGACAAAATTTAATATTAAACATATTAGCCAAAGATAAAACTAAACAGGCATTTTCAGGAATACAAGCTGGACTAACTAGACTTAGATCAACTATATTTTCTGTTCAATCAGCTTTATTAGGAATAGGTGCTGGTGTTGCAATTAAATCATTTGTTGATGTTGGCAGACAAGTAGAAGAATTAGGTATTCGTTTCAATTTCTTATTTGGCTCTGTTTCTGAGGGTAGTAAAGCATTTAATACATTAGTCAATTATGCGGCAAGAGTACCTTTCTCATTAGAAGAAATATCTACTGCTTCTGGAAACTTAGCGGTTGTATCTAAAGACGCAAAAGAATTAGAAAACAATTTAAAAATTGTAGGTAACGTAGCGGCTGTTACAGGATTAGATTTTAGAACTACTGCGGAACAAATTCAAAGATCATTTGCTGGTGGTATAGCTTCTGCGGATATATTTAGAGAACGTGGTGTTAGAGCATTATTAGGATTTAAAGCTGGAGTAAATGTTACAGCAGAAGAAACAGTAAAAAGATTTAATGAAGTATTTGGAGAGGGTGGAAGATTTGGAAAAGCTACTGAAGTTTTTGCTACTACGTTCACAGGAACTTTATCAATGCTTCAAGATAAATTATTTAAGTTTAGATTAGAAACTTCTCGTGCTGGATTTTTTGATTTCTTAAAAGGTGGATTAATAGTTATCAATAAAAGAATAGAAGAAAACGGAGAAGCACTATCAAAATTTTCAGAAAAATTAGGATTGTTTTTTGTTAACGCAATTAAAAATATTGTTAAATCAGGTGTTGTAGTTATTGGTACTTTAAAACCTATTTTTCAATTTATGTTAGCTGGAATGAAAGGTGTATTAGATGTCATAGGAATATTACCACCAATTGTAAAAGAATTTGGAATTATAGGTTTCTTTATGCTTGGAACAAAAGGTAAATTATTAACAATTACAATAGGCTATATAATTAAAAAAATTCAAGAACTTTTAAAATATTTTGGAGTGCTTGGAGACTCATCAGGAAAAACTGCTGACAATTTATCTGAAATGGATTTAAAATTACAAGCAATAGACAACACTTTTGCTGATGTAGAAAAAGAAGCATTATCTGTAAATGATGCTGTGAGAGATATCCTTACGGAAATGGAAAAGGCAAATAAAGAAGCCGAAGCTATGAAAGATAATTTTACTCCATTAAGACAACAAATAATTGATTTGAATATGAATGCATTGAAAAAGTCAGTAGATTTAGCAAGACAATTTTTTGAAGTTATGGATATGGGAATTAAAGGTACTGCTGATGGAATTGCAAAAGCAATAGTATTAGGAGAAAATTTAAAAGCTAGTTTTGCTAATTTAGCTAATCAAATATTAATTAAAATTATAGCCGCATTAGTAGAGGCTTCATTACAAATGGCTTTACAGGTAGCTTTAAAAAATTCAACGATTGCGGCTTTAATTCAAGAACTTGGTTTAGAAAAATTACTGACAGCAGAGAAAAAAAAACAAAGAGAAGAAGAAGAAAAGAAAAACAAAGCACAAGGAGCCGCATTGCTTATGTCTGGAAATCCTTTAGGCTTTTTAGGATTTATGGCAAAGGGTGGCTCTGTAAGCAAAGGAGAGCCTATGATTGTTGGAGAGCAAGGTGCTGAATTATTTATACCAAATAGCTCAGGTCAAATTACACAAGCCGCAAGAGGTACAGGCGGTGGTGCAGTATCAGTTAATTTTAATATTAATACTTTAGACGCAAGAGGTTTTGATGAATTATTACTTAGAAATAGAGGAACAATAACTCAAATAATTAATAACGCAGTAAATGAAAGAGGAAGTAAAAACTTAATTTAATATGTCAGGCACTTTTCCAATATCATCAGCAAATTTTAAAACATTAGGAATTAAATCTATTCAAGACACAATTTTGTCAAAAACAGTTAGTGGCAAAAAATTAGCAAGACAAATAGACGGACAAAGATGGGCTTTTACTGCAAGTATAATTACTGCAAAAAGATCAGACGTATATGGCGATCTTATGGCTTTTATAATTAAGCAAAGATCAGGAAAAGAAAACTTTACAATTATTCCGCCAGAAATTGAGGACGCAAGAGGAACAGCATCAGGAACTCCAAATGGTACTGCTAGTGCTGGTGCAACATCAATAACAATTGGTGGAAGTGCAACAGGAACATTAAAAGCTGGAGATTTTATTAAATTTGCAAATCACGACAAAGTTTATATGGTCGTTGCAGATCAAGCAGATATTTCAACAGGAACTTTAACAATTGAGCCGCCATTAGTAACAGCAGTATCTTCAACTAATATTCAATATGATAATGTTCCTTTTACAGTTTATTTAACTAACGATGTACAAGAGTTTGGTGCTGTTGGTGCAGATCATAATGGAAATGTGTTGTATCAATTTGAGATTGATGTAGAAGAAGCACTATAATGACAAAAAAATATTTAGTTAAACATTGGTGTAATGCTGATTTTATGATGGAAAAAGTAGTTAGTGAAGATGATATAAATGTTAATTTAAATGATTTAAAAAAGAATAGCACACCAGATAGCACTTTTTCTTGTGTTATGATACAAGGGTCTGAAAGAATAAAGCGAACAACTTTTGAGGAATATGACGAGAAACTTAACAACAGCAGTCAAGAACGAACTAGCGACAAATGATATTCGACCAGTCCATCTTATACATATCGGTTTTAGCAGTCCTGTTTATCTTACTGATTGCTCATTTGAATTAACCTCATCAGTATCAGGAACAAGCAGAACTTATTCAGCATCAGATTTTGTTTTAGGAGTATCTAACTTTACAGAAGAAGTAGATATAACTAAATCAACTTTAAATATTGGTTTATCAGGTGCGGATCAAACTTTTATTTCAACAGTATTAAATGAACAAGTAATTAATGATGAAGTTATAGTTTATAGAGGTTTATTAGATAACAACAATGCTTTAATTGCTGACCCATTTTTATTATACAAAGGTAATATTGAAAATTTTTCTATTTCTGAAACAGATAAAGATAGCCAAGTAAATTTAACTATTGTTTCTCATTGGGCAGACTTCGAAAAGAAAAATGGAAGAAAAACAAACAATACATCACAACAAAGATTTTTTAATACAGATGTTGGTATGGATTTTGCTTCTCAAACAGTATTAGACATTAAGTGGGGTAGAGCATAATGTATAATTGGTTTGATAAATTGCTTATCAAAATAGCAAAAAAGATTTTAAATAAATACGCACCTAAAAATGAGTTTATTGCATATATTAATAAAGAAGAAGAAAAAATTTTAAAAAAACTAGGCGGATATGGTAAACCAATTAATGAAACTGGAATTAAATCATTTATAAAATTTAAAAGTTTTTTTAATCCTATTGCAACAATAGCCGAAAAATATTTTAAAATAAATCCGATTGTAGCATTGGTGGCAACACTTGCGATTGCTTGGATATTTAGACCAAAGAAACCAGAAATTCCAGATTTTGGGGATAGCTATCAAGATAATTTTGAAAAAGGTTTATTAATTAATAAACAATCAAATGACGCATCAATTCCAGTTGTATATGGAGAAAGACTCGTTGGTGGTACTAGGGTTTTTGTAGAAACTAGTGGGTCTGATAATACTTACCTTTATATCGCCTTAGTTTTATCAGAGGGAGAAATATCTGACATATCTGAAATAATAATTGATGATAAAACAGTTACTTGGTCAGCAGATTTAGCAGACAACACACAAGTTACAGTTAATAGTTCAGATACAAATTTTTACAAAAATTCTGAAAGTTTAATTACAGTAGAGCCACATTATGGAACAGACGGACAATCATCATCAAGTTTATTATCTACTTTATCTAGCTGGGGTGCAAATCATAAACTATCAGGTTTAGCCTATCTTGCTATTCGTTTTAAATGGAATCAAGATGTATTTAGTGGAGTTCCTAAAATACAAGCAAAAGTACAAGGTAAAAAAGTAGTTAGTTATAATTCAAGTTTAGTTGCACAAACTGCGGCATACTCTACAAATCCAGCTTGGTGTTTATTAGACTATTTAACAAATACAAGATACGGTAAAGGTTTATCAATTAATGAAATAAATTTACAAACTTTTTATGATGCTTCACAAATTTGTTTAACGCAAGTAACACCATATTCTGGCGGCTCAGATATAAATATTTTTGATTGTAATACAGCAATAGATACATCAATAAATATTATTGATAACGTAAGAGAATTATTAAAAGGTTGTAGAGGTTATCTTCCTTATACTGCTGGTAAATATGAATTAATAATTGAAACAACAGGAACAGCTTCAATCACATTAACAGAAGATGATATTATAGGTGGTTACAATTTAGCTAGTCCAGATAAAAATAATAAATTTAATAGAGTTATAGTTTCTTATGTTAACCCTGATCGTAATTACCAAGTAGATGAGGTTCAATTTCCACCTATAGATGACTCAGGATTACCAAGTGCAGATCAACACGAAAATATGAAAACTGCTGATGGCGGATATTTGTTAGAGGGCAGATATGATTTCAGAACTATTACCAATGTTTATCAGGCTTCTGAAATGGCAGAAATTATTTTAAGAAGATCAAGAGAATCTTTGACTTTGTCAATCAATGTTGCTTTTAATTCTTATGATTTAGCTATTGGAGATATTGTAAATATTACACATAGTTCTTTAGGATTTTCAGCAAAACCATTTAGAGTTTTATCATTAACATTTAATGAAGATTTTACAATAGGATTAAATTTAGTAGAACATCAAAATTCACATTACACTTGGGCAACAAAAACACAAGCGGCAGTAATACCTACAACTAATCTTCCTAATCCATTTTCTGTACAACCACCAGCAAGTATAACTTTATCTGACCAATTAATTCAATATAATGACGGAACTGTAATCGTTGCATTAGACATAGCATTAACTGCGTCTCCTAATAGTTTCGTTTCTTATTATCAAGTAGAATATAAATTAAGTTCAGCAACAGATTATATTATCTACGCACAAGGCTCAGGATTAAATCATAGAGTATTAAATGTAATCGACCAAGAGACTTATGACGTTAGAGTAAAAGCAGTATCAGCTTTAGGAACTTCATCAACATATACATCTGCATCAAGAACAATTGTAGGAAGTACAGAGCCACCTAGTACAGTTGAGGATTTTGCTTGTAATATTATTAATGGAGAAGCACACTTAAGCTGGGAACAAATTCCAGATTTAGATTTGGCATATTATCAAATTAGATATTCAACATTAACGTCAGGTGCAACTTGGCAAAACTCAGTATCATTAGTAGAAAAAGTATCAAGACCAGCAACATCAATCGTAGTTCCAGCTAGGGTTGGTTCTTATTTAATTAAGGCGGTTGATAAATTAGGAAATTTTTCAGTACAAGAATCAATTATTGCAACGAATGTAGCAACTATTGGAAACTTTAATAGCATAGCAACACAATCTGAACATCCTACATTTTCAGGAACAAAAACAAACGTAACTTTATCAGATGGAGCAATAAGATTAACTTCATTAAATGCTGATGGAACTTATGATTTTTCTAGTGTCATTGATATAGGTGCAATACACACAGCAAGAGTTACAGCATCATTAACTCAATATGCGGAAGACCCTACTGATTTATTTGATAGTGCTAGTGGTTTATTTGATTCTAAATCAGGTTCATTTGACGGAGACTCTCCAGCTAACTCAAATGCTCATTTAGAAATTGCATTATCTGACGACAATGTAACTTATACTGCATTTAAAAACTTCGTAATAGGAGATTATACTTCTAGATATTTTAAATTTAGATTATATTTAATTTCAAGAGATGGAACAACAACTCCAGTAGTTTCACAAGCAAGTGTAACTGTTGATATGATAGATCGAGTATTTAGTGGAAATGACATAACGTCAGGTGCTACTACATACACAGTAACATTTACAAATCCATTTAAAACTGCTAATTATGCAGTAGGTGTTACAGGACAAGGAATGGCAACAGGAGACTATTTTTTATTAGAAAACAAAACTATCAATGGTTTTGATGTTACTTTCAAAGACTCGTCAAATAGTGTAATATCTCGAACATTTGATTATTTAGCAAAAGGTTATTAATGGCAACTCACGATTATACAATAGCAAACCAAACATTTCCGAGTACAAGATCGGATATAAATAACGTCTTATCCGCAATCGTATCAAACAATTCATCTGCAACAGAACCTACTACGACTTATGCTTATATGTGGTGGTACGATACAACAACTACTACATTAAAATTTAGAAATAGAGACAATGATGCTTGGGTAGGATTTGCTAGTTTTGATATGGATAATGATACTGTTAATTTCTTAGACAGTACAGTAACGATTACAGGATTAGCTACATCAGCAACAGGAACAACTTTTACATTATCTGACACAGACAATAAATCCTCAGTAGATTTCATTATTGATAACGAAAAGAAATTAATTTTAAGAGAAGCAACAGGAAACGGAACAAATGCAATTACTTTCAAAGCACCTAGTTCACTTTCACAAGATTATAATTTTACATTACCAAGTGATTATGGAACAGCAGATCAAGTATTAAAAACAAATGGCTCAGGCGGTTTAACTTGGGGTGCTGGTGGAGTAACAAGACCAACGATCACAACAACATCTTTAACTGGTTCTCCTAGTACATCAGAAACTTATACGATTACTGGTACAGGATTTGTTTCAGTTCCAATAGTAGAATTTATTTCAACAACTGGTGCAATTACAAGAGCAAGTGCAGTATCATTTAGTTCATCAGTTTCAATAGACGCAACTGTTACTTTGTCAAATGGAACATATTATGTTAGAGTAGAAAATAATGATGGTGGTGCAGTAAGAACAACAAATCCAATTTTAACTGTTTCAGAAGCACCAACTTGGAGTACTGCATCAGGAAGTATTGGTTCAGTATCTGCTGGAAGTACAGTTAGCTTATCAGTTTCAGGTTCATCAGATAGTACAGTTGCTTATAGTGAAGTAACTTCGCCTTTAGTTTTAACATCTAATAGCGACACTCCAGCAACGACTATGAATTTAAGTTTAAATAGTTCGACAGGTGCAATAACAGGAACAGCACCTAGTCCAACTGGCGATACGACTTATACTTTTACTTTGCGTTTAACAGACGCAGAATCGCAAACTGCGGATAGATCATTTAGTATAACTGTATCAGTAGGAATTAACAATGGCGGACAATTTAATTAGGAGATACAATGGCTAGTACAACATTAACAAGAACACCAAGCAGTGCAGGAAATCAAAAAACTTGGACATTATCAACTTGGGTTAAAAATTCTTATGGTGGAATGTTTTTTTGTGTAGATAGTTATGGTGCAACTAAATCAATTCAATGTGATTTGTATCAAACTGCTGATTTTTTAGAAATTGCACAATATGCAAGTGGTTCAGGTGCTTGGAGTTTAAAAACAAATAGATTATTTAGAGATAGAAATGCTTGGTATCATATAGTTTTATCTGTAGATACAACACAAGCAACTTCAAGTGATAGAGTAAAAATTTATATTAATGGTGTTAGAGAAACTTCTTTTAGTACAGAAACTTATCCATCACAAAATTATGATACAGGTGCTAATTCTGCTGTTACTCACATGATAGGTAATAGACCAAGTGCATCAATTTATTTTGATGGTTCAATGACACACTTTCATTTTATAGACGGAACAGCTTATGATGCATCTACCTTTGGCGAAACAGATGCAACAACAGGAATATGGAAACCTAAAACTGCACCATCAGTAACTTATGGAACTAATGGTTTCTTCTTAAAATTTGAGAATAGCGGTTCAATGGGAACAGACAGTTCGCCTAATGGAAATAACTTTGCAGTTAGTGGAACACTAACACAGACAGTTGATACTCCGTCTAATGTTTTTGCTACGTTAAATGCTTTAGATAATTATTATGCTGGTGCAACTTTAAGTAATGGAAACACAAAATCAGTTACAGGTACAAATCCAGCACAGGTTTTAACGACAATGGGTGTTTCAAAAGGTAAATGGTATTGGGAAGTTAAAGCAACAAATTTACCATCAGCTTACGGAACAATCGGTATTTGTCCAACATCACCTACTTCAACAAGCAATTTTATTTCTAGTAGAGCAAATGAATATATGTATTATTCTGCTGGTAATTTATATTATTTTGGTGGTAGCACAGGAACTTACGCATCTTACACAACAGGAGATATTATTGGTGTAGCAATGGATTTAGATAATAATAGATTATTTTTTAGTAAAAATGGAACTTGGCAAAATTCAGCAGACCCAACAACAAGCACAGGTGCTTACACAATAACTGCACCAGCTTCAACAGATACAGGACTTTATTTTCCAGCAGTAGGTTATTGGGATACAGGAAGTGGAACTCTTGAATGTAACTTCGGCAACGGATATTTTGGCACAACACCTGTATCATCAGCAACATCAGATGAAAGCGGTTTAGGAATTTTTGAATACACAGTACCAAGCGGTTACTATGCTTTATGTACGAAGAACATTAACGAACAAGGATAAACTATGGCATACACAACAATAAATAAACCTAGCGAATATTTTAATACTAAACTTTATACAGGTAATAATACATCTACTTCAATTACAGGTGTTGGTTTTCAACCAGATTTAACTTGGTT
>Ga0208898_1001453_pt1 | contig 15699 bp, 9 predicted proteins | sample VirMetDEL_Mar_4_FD_184513 | JGI IMG/M metagenome (GOLD analysis project Ga0208898, IMG submission 184513) | Aqueous microbial communities from the Delaware River and Bay under freshwater to marine salinity gradient to study organic matter... | ecosystem: Environmental > Aquatic > Marine > Coastal...
CTCCTTGCGGGTTTGCTTGCGCTTGCCAGCGTACTCGGCGTCGGCGAAGGTCATCTGCTTCATCGGGAAACTCGGTGGGTGGGGTCGCGGTATTTTGCCAAATCAGAAAGTCTTTTTCAGAGTTTCCCTAGTGACTTGAGAGTTCCGATCTCAAAGGCAATGCGGATGATTAATTTAATTTTAGAGGCCAACCCTGAGCAGCCAGAAGACGTGATGCTCCTGTGGAGAATAGCAAAGAATTCTCTTGAGGCTGGAGGGTCGAAAACCTCAATAGGAATAGATGCTGCCTGGGAGTTGGATATGCTAACTCATCTGAGGCTGCGCAGGATTCCGGCTTGGATAGCAGAGCCAGATATCAAAATGACTTTAGAATTTGGCGAGTACTCCATAGCGTGCAAAAAACTTCATGTCCGAAATGGTTTGCTGAATTTAATATCCGATGGTTGCGGGCAACTCAAGCAGCATGGAGTCGGAATCATAGGATTGAATCTGGATTTGCTTGCCAAAAACGCCGAACCGCTAGAATTCACCAGCTTTCAAGAGGGAGAGGCCTATGCTCAACTACTTATTGAAAACTTTCTAGCTGATTATCGCCATGAACTGCATGATAAAATTCGTGAAAGCAATGTGCTGGATGGTTTTATATTGTCGACCTCCTGCTGTACTAAAATTGCCGACTCGAAATCTGACCTAGATATTTGCACTGCATCTCGGTATTTAAATTACCCTGGCAGCCAGGATTACACTTCCCTGTACAGATTTTCAGTTTTTTCAAACGCTATGAAAGCTAGGTAATATTGCCAGAAAGGCAAGCTGCCTTGGCCCGACGATTGAACCGCGCGGCAACGTTAGGCTTGTATGTCATTCCAAGTGAGCCAGTACCAAGTTTGCAGTGGTTTGGAAGTGTCAGTGAAGGATTTAGTTGTGCGAGCATGTCGTATGTGCTCGCCGACAATTATTATTGGATGTGGATAGTCGCACCTTCAACTATCCATTAGTGGTGCAGTCGAAGGGGATCTACACCTGTTTTTTTCTTCTCGTCATACCGTAAAGAAGCGTGGCAAAAGGGCTGTCTTCATCCTTAATGAGCTCTTGGTGCTCATGGTTTACAGCTACCGTTGGCATTTCAGCTATTCTATATTGAAGAGATATTACTTCCATAACGCATTCGCTACTCTCAACTGCTTCGAAGGCATCGCTTTCAAAGCAAGTTAAATTGACCCCTTCACCCACACTGCTGTTGAACATCATTCCGGAAAATCCTTCCGTGCGTATTGCATCTGCTAAAAGTTGCGTCACGGAATATATGTAGCGATGCTCGGGTTGTATGGGTACGTTGAGAACCTCTGCAATTGATAAAATGGTGCGCAATTTCTCCAGTCGCTTGTCATTTAGAAAATTGCGGATATCTTGATTTGCGAAATTGGCCACATTAATGTCACGTCTGGCTTTAAATTTTGCGGTTGAGACTAAGTGGCCCGGATGCGGCCTTAATTCTGCAACTGCGGTCTGGGCGTCAGATGCCAAATAGAGCACAGAGGTTCTCGTTCGATTGAAACGTCCTTCCGTAGCGAGATGCATGGGAGGGCGATCTATTTGTTTTCCCGAGTATGGAAGATACACAAAATTTGGAGCATCGTGAAATTCATGTTGCTCTTTTCTCAAGCGAGAGGCTACGCCAACACGCCCTCTGAAAAATTCTGTGCCTGCTGGAATGATATAAAATATATCGGGCTGTAAAAGAGCGATCAGCCCCTTAGCATTCGACTCAGTTTCGAAGGAGTTCAGCTCTAGTGCGTTTCGCACTAGAGTCTCAACATTATGATCTCTTCGATTATGTAAGCCGTCCAAAATCCCGCCATCCCAATAACCACCCCCGAGTGTAATATCGTCCTCGGAATCAGGGTACCAGCCTACCGTTTCCTCCATCGTCAGGAAGACATCCTCGAAGCTTGACTCGCAGGCGTCAGCTGGAAGATTGAATATTGCTTTGCTGTTGAATATGAGTCCTTGGAGGGAGCTTCCGCCAATATGGTGATTATAATCCCACTCAGAAAAGTTGAGCCTGATCAATGCACGAAATATGCGACGTACCCGTACGTCCGAAGCCAGGAGTGCCTTGCCGTCGTGTGAGCCGCAGATTTTGCATGTCTCAATCTGGACGCCTCGCTGCTTTATCTCTAGCTGCAGTTCATTTTGAGAAAGACAAAATTCGCACAAATAATATTCATCAAGCATTGAGTACAGTCCAAAGTTTCTATGAGAAATTGATTTTACTCTGGCGGCCTGTACAGGCAAATTTTACGTTTTAGGTATTGAACGTTACTGTAGTGGTCTAATGAAGCCGGACACCCATTTAGGCGAGAATGCTCGCCAGCTCGAGGTGTCAGATAACCAAGCAACGGCGCTCCTTTACTCCTGAATTCAAGCGCGAGGCCGCCGACCTCGTGCTCAAACTAAACTACAGCTACATCGAAGCCAGCCGTTCACTCGGCATTGGTGGGCCATCGAACTGCGCAGGAAGCGCAGCGCGATATCAGCCATTTTTTGATGCATCGCTACAACTGGATTCGGCCTCACCAATTCAACGAGGGGTTGGCACCAGCGCGGGCCGAGGAAAAACTTAACGTCGTGTCCGGGATTAATTGACCACTACAATGAGCGCCGTCTGTGTTTGCGAAACCGAGAGGAACTTTACATCCATCTCTACACCACCTTTTTCTATTGATCTAAACTCGGCGCACTTCTGAGAGCGTCAGGACAGGCGGACGGCTCGTGCAGCAACCGGAAAATAGAGCCATCGCTGGCTCACGGGCTTGCCGGTTGCGCTGAGAAGGGCATGGCCATAGGACTCTAGCTGTGGCCCATGCAAGGCTATCAGGTCGTCGTCTCTGGCTGACCCCACGGGGTTCGACTTGTGGTCCACCAGAATCCAGCCGTCTGGCAACTCCACCAGCAAATCGATGCGGCCCCGGATACGAGTGCCGTTCGGGCCATCTGCTTCGATGGGTACCTCGACGTAAACGGGACAGTCGGGCCAGCGCTTGGCTATCCAAGCTTGGAACGCTGAGGTCTGGGTGCACACGGCATCCTTATCTACAGAACCAGCCACGGCCCAGGTCTTCAGAATGCCCTCGACGTCAGGGGGAGAAATACCGCCAAGCACGCCTGCGCGTGCGATACATAGATGAAGCGCCGTGCCCAGCGATGCCATGTCGGGCTTGCCTGCCAGGCTTAGCCGAACTCCGACGGCGTCGGTCTCGACAACCGTGAATGCACCGCCCGAAGCAGAGCTCGGTCGGTGCCACAAAGGTTCGGCCTGCACGCGCGGACGAGTTGTAAACCAGTGGCAAGCCTCGGGGGCTTTGGCAGGTGGCTCCGTTGAGCACTCATCCTTGTTCCAGGACTTAGATAGCCTGGAAAGCTGTTTGCCTTCGGAAGTCGTTATTATTTCTGAGTCACCGAACAACAGCTCGGCTGCACCTTTAATCTCGCCGACCCAGGCGCGGCCCGGGCCTGACCTGCGCACGAAAGATAGTGCGACGTTCATGTCACGTGCACGGGTCAGGCCCACATATAGAAGACGCTTGTTCTCCGCCAATGCCTCTGCCTGCATGGCTTGGCCAGTTACGCTGGCTTCGGCATTGAGTGCGGCTTGGGGCTGGGACCGCTTGCCCCAGCTCTTTAACCAGCAGTGGACGAAGCGGTTGGCGAGTGGCTGCTGCGGGTCGAAGTCTCCAACTGTCCTCGCGCGCACGCCCCAAAGCGAAGTACGTGCTATCGCATCGAGGCTTGTCAGCACGACGACTGGCCACTCCAGTCCCTTTGCCCCGTGATAAGTGAGAACCGAGACTGCGTTGTCTGCTGAAGTTGCCCGATTATCATCCTCTTGGCTAGCGAGTTCGTCCAGCCAACGAAGCATGCCGCTAACCGTCGCTGGCCGCTTCGCGGCGACGCACTCGTCCTCGAAAGTCTTTCCGAGCTCGACCAGTGCCTCGACGTTGGACATCCGGTTGCGGCTCTCGTGGGGGGAAGTGGACCATTGGCCGACCAGTCTTGCTACTTGGGACTCGGCAGCAGCAAGTCGCAGCACTTCCAGTGGCGTCAAAGCCATTAGCGTCGGACGCAGTGTTTCCAATCGGGCAATTAGTTTATGGGCGCTATCGCCCGTCGTGAGCCACTCGTATGGCTTGGCCTCGTCCGTTGCGAGATGCTGCAGCCTGTCTGCAAGCCAGGTTTCGATCGGAGTGCTGTCAGCCAGGGTTAGAACCAGCGCGGTGGCGACAGTGTCGGTTGGGTCGCTCATACGCCTCAGGCAGGCCATGACATAGATGGCTTCGGCAGTTCCCAATAAGCCGGAGCGTGGGCTGGCTGACGGGATGCCCCAGTGGGTGAGCGACGTAACGGCAAATTCGACCTGGTCGTTGTAGCGACAAAGCACTCCTATATCACCGGCCTGAATCGGACGGAGCTCCTTGGTGTCCTTGTCTTCGACCTTGGCCCCGGACTCCAGCAGCTCGCGGATGGCCTGGCCAAGACATAGGTAATCCGAGTCGTTTCGGCTGCTCTCGAAGTTCCAGTTCAACAGCGCGGGCTGGTCCGGAATGTCCTTGCGCAGTGGCTGCAACCGAACCTGTTCGGGCGTCAGCTCGGGCTCGAACGCAGAGATGAATAGACCATTAGTGAGCGAGACCAGGCTTTCGTTGGAGCGCCTGGAGGTGTCCAGGACCTTCCCTAAGATTCCGCCCCAGCCCTTGATGGCGTTGAGAACGCCGGAAATGAGGCTTGCGTCAGTTCCGCGGAAGCCATAGATAGCCTGCTTGGGGTCGCCGACCCACACCGACTTCTTAGCCAGCTTGGCCAGCTCGATGAAAAGCGCCAGCTGGAGAGGGCTGGTGTCCTGGAACTCATCAACCATGATGAGATCCAGTTCTGCCGCCAAGACTTCCCGGACAGATGGCTTTGTCCTCAACGCACGTAGCAGCAACACCTCTTGGTCGCTGAAGTCGACGGCACCCAGCGCCTTCTTAGCCTGCTCGTAGGCATTGAGAACGTCGGCGGCGAGGTTGAATATCTGGTCAAGGTACTGGCGGACTTCGGCATGAAAGGCCGGGTGAGACTCGTGGACCTGCGCTGCGGATTTGACTGGCGCCACGATATCTCTGACCTTGGCGCCGGCGTCAAATCCGGCTGCGCCGATCCAGTCGGGCCAGCACCAGCGGCCTTCACGGAAGAGTCGATCTAGCTTCTGAAGTCCCTCTAGGCCTTTTAATAGGTTGTCTGCAACTTTGGCACCGACAGCTTGCTGCTGTTCTACGTATGCCGCTACCCCCTTGTGTGCTTCGGCCAGCGCAGTCGCCAATGCTTCGGTTGGGTCCAGCCCAGTAGCCGGAGCAGGCCAATTCGTGAGCATCGCGTCCGCGTTCTGGGAACCCATCACTCGAAGCTCCTCCGGTCCAATATCGTTGTCGAGCGCGGCCTTAACGACAGCCTCAACAGTCTTGGACCAGTCCGCCTGCTCAATGCCGAACCGCTCTGTGAGCCGAACAAGCTCCGTTTGAGCGTCGGCTTCCATCGACTCGGCAAGTGTAGCTTTGAGCAGTCTCTTGGATTGACCTTCGCCCAATACAGTCTGATCGGGAGACAGGCCCAGCTCAAAGCAGAAACGCTTGAGCATCTGGCCGCAAACGCTATTGACGGTGCCCAAGCGGGCCTGGCCGATAGCTGTGGCCAGGTCTATACGTCCATTTTCAAGCAGCCAGGAGCGGGCGCGTTCGCGCAGCTCGGTAGCGGCCTTCACGGTGAAGGTCGTGGCCAAGATGGCGTGAGGGCGCGCTGTGCCCGATTCGAGAGCTTGAGCGAGTGTTTCGGTCAGCTTGTAGGTCTTGCCACTGCCGGCGCCTGCACTGATGAATTCGATGTTGTTCATCATTTCCAGCCTCCCAGCAAGATAAGGTGGTCTCGGTCCCATTTGTTTGGACCGTTGACCGGAAGGGTTCCCTCAGGGCCTTGGAACTCGTCACTCGGATCTTCCGGAACGACTTCGATGGTCCCCGCATCCAACTGCTGTTTGCGCCACTCCCACGTGGTGCGGGCACGGTCTAGTAGGTTGGAGACGGTTACGCCGTCGGGCGGTCTTCTGACTTGCGCTTTTGGGAAAATGTCGGCAGCGGTGATGTACAGTCCGCCGCTTTCCAGGATGAAATAGCCAAGCGCGGCGGGTGCGACACCGCTTGTTTGCTCTATGAGGCTGGAGTAGAGCGCCAACTGTAGGTGCTCACCAGAGCGAAGCAGCCCGGCGTAGTAGGTATCGCCTCTCCACTTTATGTCCACGGCGACAGTTCGCTTGTCACCAAGCGTGACCAAGAGATCAATTTTGCCGATCAGCGGAACTGCTCCCAAGGTTCCTCTGAACTCCACCTCAGTCTGAACCTGAATGGCACCTGCGAGCCTGAGGTGATCGAGGAGACTCCCTATGGCTCGTTCGCAAACCTTCCGGAAGTGTTGCTGCGTTACCCCCGCCCCCTGCATAAGCAGTACAGCGCCTTCAGTCAGCAACAGCGAGTCGGCTTCGGCGCGGAACCAAGCAATGGCATCGGCGTTTGACCAACTCAAGGCATTGTTGTGCGCGAAGAGTTTCTCGAGCACCCGATGAGCGAGGATGCCCAGCAGGCGGTTGCCCTCATCAACCCCCAGGACTGAAGTAGGATCTAGCTTCGCCACTCGTTTCAAAACGAATAGAGCCGCGTCATTGAAGAGCTCGTTGAGCGTAGTAAACGACTGTGAGGCGTCGCCGAGCTGCACGGGATGAGGGAGTTGGATGTGTCGTGGAATAGCGGGCAGCGCCTGAGGTGCAAGCACCTCGGCGGTTACCCCGAGAAGCGTGGAGTTGAGTGCAGTGTCCAAGTCAAGCGAAGTGGACTCGATATCCGGTACGAGCTTCTTAATAAGCTGGCGAATCGGATGTATTTCTGTACCAGGAGGAGGGCAGACGATGATGAATCTTTTTCTCGCGGCAAGTAGTGGCCGCAGCCACTTCAGTGCTAACGACACGAGTTCACGCGCCGGGTCTCGCAACTGCACACCTGATTGAGTCAGAGCGTTCACCTCGGCAGGAGACCAAGGTAGAGGCGAGGGCAGTGCAGGCGTCGACGGCATCCACCAGATCACTTCATCAGCTGCTTCGATGCACGCGGCTGCCGTACTGGTCGAGCGCATGCAACCAACTTGGGAAACCGCAGTGGGGTTGGTTGCTCCGGCGGGTGTGGCGTGGGCAACCAACTGCTCAACTTCTCGAGGCAATAGCGTAGCCATACCTTGCCGAGCCAGCTCGATTAACGCTTCTTGAACAGCCGCACATTGGCTATGCGCCGCAACAAAGCTTGCCGCGTCAGCGGGCTCACCTGAGAGGCGACGCCGCATAGCCTCCTGCATCCGATCGACACGAGCAATCAGTGCATCTAGCGGCACGCCAACTGTGCGTGACCAGCGCTCTGACTCCAGCCAGAAGGTGATTTCATTTGTCACTTCCTGGGCATCGTCACCTGCAGCGATCCTGTTCTTGACCGTCGTCCAAGCTTCGCCGCCTATCCCGGGTTGGTTGGCGACAGCGCGTGCGAGCTTGCTTCTCGCAGCGCGACTGAATGGGCCGACCGGATGGGTCAGGAAGTCCAACAATCGGTTCATGTCCACTGGGTCCCAGCACAGCTCCAATGCAAGGGATAGAGCCTGAAGGGCTGGGCGGAGCTGACTAGGGCGTTCGAACCCGCAGTTGACGTTGCCAGTCACGGACAGCGATACGTCCAACGAGTCTCCAGCCTCCTCGGCCAAGATCATTCGGTCTTCGGGCATGTGCGCGTGTTGCATGCTTAGCCAGTGTTCGGCAGTAGTGGCTGCGAGGGTGTGTACCAGCAAAACGCTCCCGTCGGTCTGCACGGCCAAACTCCCCGCAGAGCCTCCGTTCAGTACGGTCAGGGCGTGCTCCTGCACCTCGCGAAGTTGGCCTGCTCCCTGTGGTTCAGGAAGGCGAACTTCAACCTCGGGCAGGTAATCCAACACCTGTTGCCAGAGGCGCGGGAAGTCCTCCGGCGGGTCAACCAGGTGAACTGACTTGATGGGACCAGGGCCGGAAGCACTCAGAGTGTATATCACCAGATGCAAGCGCTCGGCCTCTCCTGGCGGTAGAGCCGCGAGAGCGGCGTTTTCGACGGCTGCAAGGTCCTGGATTCGCGGTGGGTGCTCCGAGTTCGCGCAACCGTCCCAGCCGCCAAGCCGCCACTCGTCACGCCAAGCCAGGAGGCGCGCGGCCGTACCGATACTGTCGACTTTCAAGGACTCACTGTAGAAGCGCGAGCCGTTGTCATTGGCCCGCAGCAGACCAGAGTAGATGGTCACGCGTCTGGCCGCTGAGGCTTCTGGCGCGCTTAGACCAAGGTAGGTCTCCAGCAGTGACAGAAAACCGAGGCGACCGACTATCGGGCTATTGAAGAAGTTCGTTGGGGACGGTCCCTGACGGGCGTCCAAGAAAAGGCCAAAAGTGATGTGCATGCTGCGCTGACTTCCTTGACGGCAATCGAATGCAGGTGTCCTATTGCATCTTGTTCCCCTGCTCCTAGTCGACAAGACTAACTGAAAGTCACCATTCGCGTACCGTTATTGGCATCTGTTTGACTGATTGAAGGAGCGCCACCACTTGGCAACCATTTACTGCAACCTCGCAAGAAATATCGGTTTTCCGTCACGCACTGGGCGCCGTTCGCTCTGGATGAATCACCGCCTACAAGCATTGGCTGTGGTGGTTACGCACTAGAATGGAAATAGCACGGCCTATTCGCGCAGACTGGAACGCGTGCAAGTTGCCAGCACATGGCTTACCTCGCCCTGGACTGTGCGCAGAGCGGGCTGAATGAGCATGAGTTCGAACAATCTTGCGCCTCACTATAATAAGATGTGAAACCAGCCGGGGAGTGGAGCCTAGCCACATGGAGAAGTACACGTTTATTGATCGGTATTTTCACAGCCAGCGCGAACTGTTGGACATCAGGCATTCTGAAGAGCGGGACATCAACACGCTGTTTACCTACCTGAATAACCTCCACTCTACGGCTGATAAGCTGCTTGAGCTATTCAACTGCAGCATCAAAACTGCTCCAGAATTCAAAATACTCCGGCTTATCAGAAACTATTTTCACCATGTCGGCGACGTTAACGAAATTCGTCTCCGTGTCAAGGTCGAGGGAAATGTTCTCGTTAGCCATTCGCAACACCTTCTAATACCACTAGAAGTGCTCGCAAAAAGCGTGAAATCATTTATCGATAACACGATACCTGACGAAAAAAACAAAAATTACAAAGCCAAATTGCGATTCATTCAAAGGGAAATGAGTAATATCGCTGAGATCTTCGACTACGCCGCAAATCTCATGAAAGACCTCGAAATGTTCTGCCAAAAGCCTAGCCTAAGGCTTGACGGAAGGGTCTACGAACTCGGATTTGATATGTAAAAATTCGTTTTCAACATTACGAATACTATTGCAGACAAATGCCGAGAAATCCCAGAGCTACGCGAAAAGAAGGTAATCCTGGAGCTCGATTGGTCTTATCGCGCTGAAAACAACATTGGCAAACACGACGTTTTTTGCAGCCCGTCCAACGTACCAATCACCACCACCGAAGGCTTCGTATACGCTAAGGACATTGATCTGGTTCGTTAACTTGTTTGCTGTGAACCGCCTGCGTTTGCAGCCCGCGGAAGCAAACAGACAAGGAGCGGCACATTGTCAGCTGAGAACCAACTAACAGAACCTGAAAACCAAAACGACTCAATCAAGCCAAAAAAGGCGTTCGTGCTCACCGATGAGATGCGCCGGCGGATAGCGGAATCGGAAAAAGAGCACCGTCGTTACAAGCGTCGGGAGAGGCGGTTTGAGTTCAGCCGGATTTCCTGGTTTTGGGATGAATTCCCGAATGAGGAGCTCTACAGGCCTCCCTTGGCTGAGCGACGCAACACGCGCCAGGAAATGGCATATCACCGGTTTCGACAAATGATGAGTTGGTCGTTCTGGTCGCGGATGAAGTCAGGCGCCGGTATCAAGCTCGCAGCGGTGGGGGGGGTGGTCGCCGCATTCATTCAGGCAGCTCCGCCATTGAAGGGCGCAGAAGCCGCGGTCGGGCCTTTGAGCTGGTTGCTGGTGGGCGGGGGCTTTTACTTGTTAGCGGTGATCTGGTTCGAGTGGAAGTGTCCGGTTCTGCTAAAGCGCACGCTTGCTGGGAAGGAGGAATACCTTGGCATCGAGGGGCGGCGCTGGCTACTCGCTCTTGTTGAAGATGAGCTGCGACGCTGGTGGAGCGTTAAACCTTATGACTTGGATGTAGGCGGAATTAAACCAGAGTCCTATAAACACCGACTTGCGCTTGACATCACTCGGCATGGTGAAATTCCAGCCTACGGCGGCTTTTGTGAATTCGCATCCGCACGGATCGAGTATGCACTTCATGAATACGCCAAACTGACATCGACAGCGATCTGGCGAGAAGAATTCAAGCCGAACGAATTCCAAAAGTTCATGCCGGTACATAGAATGTGCCCACGTAATATACCTCTGCGTAACCTCCACTTGAGCGTCATGAATGAGAGGGAGGCGGAAATGGCTAAGGTGGGCAAGGAGGGCGACTTGGTGGTGCGCTGGTTCGACAACTCACTGGATTTTCAATCGCGGTTACCAACCCCTCGAAATTTGGTGGTGTCGGCGTACGCGGAAGGTTTCATCTACCTGTTCCGCACCGACGCTTCTGCGCTGACATTCACTCGTATTGTGGCCCAGTGGCAAAACACGATGCGCCCGTTATGCCGGCTCACTCTCATTGGCCTGTTCCTGACCAGTGGCGGTTGCTTCTTGTGGTTTGTCTTCCTACAGCTGAAGATTCTCCTGCCGAATCTGCTTTGAGTTGCTGTCTGGCGAAGTCTCGGCGGCAGGCAGTGAGCCTGCCGCATCAAACTCTCAAGCAAGAGCCTAATTCAGGCTTGAGTGATGCGTTGATAGGCCGGGCTCTTACCCAGTGCTTTCTCTTTGATCCGGGCAATGTTGGGGGTGGCCGTTACGTAAGCACGCGCTGCAACCGTGCTGTTGTGTCCGAGCAGTTCGGCAATCATGTCTGCCGGAGTCCCCTGATCCGCCAAGCCTTGTCCGAGGTGATGACGCAACAAAATGGATACCTGATTCGGCCTATCTATACCAGCTTCACGCAGCTCGTGTTTGAGGCCAGAGCCGATTTCAATAACCGAGAGGCGCCTTCCGCAAGGATTGACAAATAATGGTTCACAGCCGCTACCAAAACGGTGTTGAATTTCTAAAATGTGGCGTGAGATTTTCACCCCCAGGCGCGAGGTTATTTTACGGGGGCGCCGCTCAGGTTTGCGTTGGCCAACTTTTTTGGCCATGGGTAGCCATAGGGTGTAGTACTTCTCGTGATCAGCGCTTTCAATAAACTCAAAATCAGCAATGTCTAGCGAATGAAATTGAATCGATCGAGGTGCGAGTTCGAAACCTAAGTGAAGTACGATATTAAACTGGACATCCTCCCAAGAGTCAGTCAAAAATTGTCGTTCAATGCGTTTAAGCAATAGAATTTCCTCATCGAGCTCCAAGCCTGACTGAGAGAGAAAAATTCGAGAGTAGGGAGATGAGCGTTCGGTTTTGAAGTCCTTGATCTTTAGATAAATATCGTTACTAAATCCGGCAATTCCTCTATCCAATACCCAGCGATAAAGCGTGCGAAAGACGACTACGTACTCTCTTGAGCTGTTCCAACTGTTGAATGCACTAATAATTTCGTCGGCTGCCCAAGGGAATTTCAAGGAAATATCACTTTCCGAAACCCGATGGAGCATTCTGGCGGCCCTATATGCAGTTAAAGGGGAGTATTTCTCTAACATATGGGCCATAAATGCCTTTGCTATTTCGACAAACTCCGAGCTCAACTTTAGACCAGACCAATCAATATTCATTGCCGTTCCGCCGTCGTACCACGTCCAGACGTTCAATCGAGTATCGACATACTTTGGCTGGTCATTAGTGCGAGTCCGAATCGTAACGTAAGCGGGCCCCCTGAACACGTAAGCTGGCAAAGAGGAGGGCGGTGACGCGTGTTCTTGATCGGCTGATTTGGTCACGGCGAATCTCCTTAACTGTCAAGTCGGCTCCAGGCTGCCGAGGTGCGCTGGGCATTGTGGAGGTTGGCCGACTCGGCTAGATAACGACCTGCGTAACGACGTGGCATAGTCGAGGTCTCAGACCAACCGCAGACTCGCCGTAGTTCGTCCGTGGCCCGCTCGAGGTCATGCCCACGCTTTTCGACCAGGTAAGCCAAAAAGTGGTCTGCAAAGGTGTGGCGAAAGTCATGCGCAGAAAGTGTAGGCAACAATCCTGGATGAGCCAGCTCAATGGTCAGAAACAGCCGATCAAGAACGTTAGACAACGCGCGGATCGACAGCGGGCGGCCACGATCCGAGATGAACAAATAGCGATACAGCAATTTCATCGGTTTACCGTCACGCAGAGGGCGCCGGTCGCTCTGGATATAGCGCTCGTAGACCTCATACAACTGTGCGGAGATGCCTACGGTCCGCCCATGTGTTTTGAGCGCAGGCTCTTCAACGCGCGGGTCGCGGGGATCATGTTCGCGATCATTGATGCTGACATAGGCGTGCTGAGAACCTTTATTGATATCCGTGGTGTAGAGCTTCAGAAGCTCTCCGCGACGGATGCCGGTCTCCAAGAGCAATTCAATCATTAGCCAGTTACGCAGTTGCAAACGTTCCGGGAACGGATTCTCCGCAGCGCCAGGGCGAATCAGTGCGCGAACGATCTGTAGTTGCGTATCTGTCAGGCTGCGGTAACGAGTGCGGTCGGGACGAGCATTGATGATATGGCTCTCAAAGCGCCGCTCAATGATGTCAGCAACATCGGCAAATACCACGTTGATGTCTGCCTGTGTGGCTGAATTCTGACGGGCGCGCGGGATGTAACGGGTGACGCACCAAGACAGGTATTTCTTCAGCAGGCGCAGGTACTGGTCACGTGTTCGTGAACTGATCTGCTGAAAAAGTACAGTGCCAGGTTTGCCGATTCGGGCGATCAGATTATCGGCATGACGGCCACTTTGGAGCCAAATAGCGTAACCGTCCAGCAAAGCCAGAATCGCCTCAAAATGGCCTCATCGATATCCATATCTCGGCTTTTGGCATAGGCGTAGAAAGCCTGGATCGCGCGCAGGTGCGCCGCAGCCGTAGCCACCTCATTCAAGGAATCGTCATGAACACTATGGACATGGCCCGTTGAGAGACTTGCGATATTGAAAAATAGAAACTTTTAAAATTTGAAACTTTCTATCTATAGATCTACCTCCTTTAAAATATCTCCATTACATTACTTTTAGGGCGCTTGACTATAAAACGCTCCCCTTGAGTGTATCTCTTCCTGCCAGTCAGCACTTGAAGCGATGCAAAATAGCTTTTTTATACCCAAATAATATAACAATAAGTGGCTCCCCGCCCATACTCCTACTGTAATTTTGAAACTCCGTAGCTTGTGCGTAATTTTGAAACTTTGTAGGCCAATGAGTTTTATGGGGAAATCCAAGGGCTAGAGCATGGATCCACTTTCACATTCTTCAAGACCAGCAGGCGCGCCAGAGTTTGTCGTATTTAGTCATAAGCAGAATGAGAAAGTTAGCTTGTTCTGTCGGCCGACGTTGTGGCGATTTGCCGAGATAGAGTTTGACCCCTGGGTGAAAGAGGTGAGCGTTAACCAACGGTTGATCCACCTCGCCGAGGGAAGCGTTCCAGTGGCTCTTGCTTTCGAAAGCAGGCACTCTTCAGTCCTGGTATTCTCCAAGCTCTGCCTGGGTAATTGTCCGCCGAGTCAGATTCAAAAGTATGCTGACGATAATGGTTTCCTGTGCGAAGTTTTAGATTCCAAGTATTTGAAATCTGATCACGCGCGTTACGAAAACTATCTGCTCATGCTTTCGTATATAAACAAACACAGGGAGTCACTTACGGCGCGAAATCTACGAGGCACCCTGAAGCGCCTCCCTCGCCAGGACCTATCGTTGAGCGATGCCATGCAGGCAGTCGAGCAGGAATTTCCAGAGAAAGGCGCAGCGCTAGTGTTTGAATTGATCAGAAGGGGACATCTGACCGTTAAAAATTTAGGCTCGACTAAATTAAGTGGCGCCTCCCTGTTGAGCCATGGAGACGCACCGCATGAGTGAACAGCGATTTTCTAGATCAGAGCGTGTACGCGAAGGCTATGACTGCGACCGCTGGGCCTCAATTGACTTAACGGTTTTACCGGACAGCATTCGAGCCCAGACAGAGAACCGGATCAACGCGATCCGTGCCTTCTTAAAGGAGGGCGCCTCGCTTGAAGAAATTCAAGTAAAATACGGCATACCCCGTTCGACACTCTATCGAACGATAGAGAGATGCGAAGAGCTTGATAAGAACGGAAGTCCGGCTGGCTGGGCGGCCGCAATTCCCTATAAGCGCAGTGGTGAAAAGAAGTACCGTCGGACAGTTCCCGCTGGCTCGCCACCCCACCAGGGGTACTCTGGAGTTTTTACTCAGCTAGTCGAACAACATCAAGATTTGGCGGATTGGTTGAAGGCGCAAGCAAGTAAATATAAACCCAGAAAATCTGGCGGTGACTACTTCATAGCAATCCATAAAGCGTTCGTGCGAAAGTGTATTGAGTGTGGCGTGGCAGAAGATGAATATCCACTGAACCAGAAGACTGAAGCTATTAGTGGGTTGAGAAAATGGCTGCTGGATAAGCATCAGAAGTTACGGGCGGAGCAAGAGTTACAATCCTACGCAGCCAATGAGAATGCCCGTGATATCGACCCCTCTGATATTTTAGAGCAAGTTGAAGCCGATGGGCATAAACTGGACATTCGGCTGGTCATTCGTGAGGTGGATGCTTACGGAGAGCCGGTAGAATATGAAATTCTCAGGGGCTGGCTAATTTGCCTAATTGATAAGTTTTCACGGTGTGTACTGGGTTACTCATTGGCGTTAGGGCATAACTATGATCAGGTGGACCTGCTAACGGCAATCTACCGTTCACTGAGTCCGCACACCCGACCACCTGTCTGTATACCAAACACACGTTATCACGATCAGGGAGGGTTCCCCTCAGAAGCGGCCGGTGCTTGGCAGACTTGGTCCACATTAAAACTGGACAACGCATGGGCCCACAAGGCAAAGCAGGTAATTGAGGTATTGACGGACAGGTTGGGTTGCGTGGTTGAGTTTGGCAGGCCGCATACTCCAAATGACCGCCCTATCGTAGAGCGTTTTTTCCTCTACTTGGTTCAAAATTTTTCTCATCGAGTGATTGGCACCACAGGCAGTGAGTCCCAAGATGAAATAAAAACGCGCTTATCGCCAAAATCAAAAAAACCGCTGAAGATGCTGTTGACTCTCGATGAGTTGGAGAGCGCGTTAGACATAGTGATCTCTGATTATAACGGTCGGCCCCATTCTGCTATTCAGAGTCACGCGCCCCTAGGGATGGTCTGAAGTAGCCATGTATTTCCCCGGCATACCACCTAGCGCAACTTTTAAACTCGCCAAATGATCAAAAAACAATCAATTCGACGAGTATTTCTTACGTTTTCGCCACCCGGACCCCACTC
>Ga0208898_1001456_pt1 | contig 15688 bp, 28 predicted proteins | sample VirMetDEL_Mar_4_FD_184513 | JGI IMG/M metagenome (GOLD analysis project Ga0208898, IMG submission 184513) | Aqueous microbial communities from the Delaware River and Bay under freshwater to marine salinity gradient to study organic matter... | ecosystem: Environmental > Aquatic > Marine >...
TGTCTACAACCGTCTTTGCGTATAGAGCAGGAATATGGTCATCTACTCTCCACCTATCTACTTTATCTACATTGTGCTTCGGTAATGGTTGCATCCACACATAGCCCTTACCATAGGCAAAAGGCTCTGCACTTGCATTGATATAGATTTGATTATCCCACGAGTCAATAACATTAGTAATGTTCATTGTGTGGTTGTACTCGCTGAAGTCCAACTCATTCATCTTGGCATTCTCAAGCGAAGTAAACAAGTCTGCCGTCTGTCCGTGAATGGTGCAGTTATACTCAATGTCAGAACTGTCGTTAACAACGATTTCTGTCAACCTAATAAAGCCCTCTATTTGCGTCATCCCATCTACCAACACAACTGCACTTGCTTTCTTGTTAGGGTTAAAGTCAGGTGTGAATTGAGATGAGCCAGTTATTGAGTTACCCACCTCAAAAATGTGTGAGAATAACTTATTGTTGACCTTTGTTCCTGGTATGGTTACCGTCTTTGACCAATCACTTGACCTTGATTGAGGCTCTTTAATATCGGCAATAGAACGAGTTATCTTGATGTCAAAACCATCGCTTAACTCTACCCTCTGATTGTTAACTAATAACTCTATCATAAACGTTGGCTCTTGTCAGGGAAGGATGTCTCAATCTCTAATGTCAAGTTAAACACTTTGTCGTTCACTGCTTTCCTAACCTCGTATGCACTTGATGTAATGTTAACTGCTTTCAATGTGCCGTCATACATCCACACTCTCGGTGACATAACTAACTCTTTTAACCACTCGCTTTCTGCTTCGGTGATGTTGTTTGAGTTCAACGTTATCCTCTCATTGGCTTGTGTAAAGTAATCACTCTTGGAATGGCTTTGAGCTGAATAGGTGTAGTTAGTTCCACTCAACTCGTAAGGGTTAGACTTAAATGATTTTCGTACTATATCGTAGTTGTCTCGTCTTATCATATCAAATCTGAATGACTCAACGCCACCTAACCTATTTAAGAAAAACAAATCAGTATTATCGTACTTGCTACAACGGTTGTCAATAGTAATAGTATAAGTGCTACCAATAGCATTATTTCCACTATCTTCAGGAGTGATTGTATACGATGTCGTGCCACTTGGTATGCCACCTGGAATGTTTGAGCCAATCGCAACCCTAACAACTTTAGTGGTTGGTGTATCGATGTTAACACTACTACCGCCAGAAAAACTAACAGATAAATGGTCGCAAGTGCCGTCGTGTAAAAGGTAGATCCAATCTTTTTGATCAATGTGTATACGCTTTGCATTATTGTTAGTTAGAAATTGAGCAGTGCTACCACTCTCCATTAGGAAGTTGTCCTCTGCATAACTCAACCAATCAATAGGGTTAAGGTATCCGTTCCAAACGTATCCACTTGCAGAAGTCACACCAGTGGTTTGCAATATCGGAGATGTTGTTCCAGTGCTATATTCATAACCAAAGTCAACCTTGTATTGGTAGAAAGAGTTAGTGCAACCACTTGCAGCTGCATCTTCAAATAACCAATCGTGAGTGACATAGTCCTCAAGTACTCGTGAGATGTTAACCACTCCGTTTGTAGATGAGCCATAATGTATGGGAAACTTCAATCGTGTAAGCAATGTACCTCCACTTGATTTTACGTCTGCTATAAATCGGTAGTTTGAATTGGTCGTTGCATAACCACTCGCATCGGTAACGACATAGATATTGTCATTATATGCTGGTTGGTAGTCACCACTTGGTGAATGTGCTACTGTTAGTGCTGCCATTTAACTATAAATAGCATATAGAAGAAAGTGTCCCAAATCAGAGTAACTCATTTAAACAAGCACACACATAACTCTCAAAACCTTTTTGTGCTGCCTTGTCTAATCTCTTGTTTCGTTGCTTTGTGATAGTGGTGTGAAAAGCAATCGTGTTGAAGAACTCAACCAACGGCATTTCAAGTATTAAGTCCCACTCGGTACGCTTTCCACCTGCTAACCTATCAATCAATGAGAGCCATCCAAATGAGTCTCCACTTCCTTCCTCACCTCCGTCAAATAATCGAGGGTAGCGTCCAACAACTTGGGATAAACTGCCGAAAAAAAAAGAGCGTAATTGTGTACGTCCGTTACTGGTAAGTCAAGAAAGTTCTCTTCCTTCCACTGGTAGTCATCCTCTATACGCTTACCCCAAAAGTTAACTCGGTAAGAAAGTATCGCAATTATCTTGTGAAGGTTCTCTATTATGTCTCCTTTGGTTACCTCTTGCAACTCAATAAAGTGATGTGCTTTTATTTCTTTAGCATTGGTTATTAACCTGAAGTATCGTTTCTTAAATCTGAATGAGAACGCAAACTTTGACTTTGGTATTTCACTCAACCAACTCAAGTCATATGCTTTTAGTTTCTCCATTGTCCATTGCCCGACTTCGTCATAAGGTATCCCCTCAATAATGGCAATCGTATACGCTATTCTTTCAATAGGGTTAAAGGTTTCGTCAATCTCTTGGATGGCTTGAACTTTTCTGATGGTTATATCTTTCCAACTCATACTACAAATTTATGTTAAATTCTATTATTTTATGCATAGTAAAACAATCCTGGTTTGTTATGTTGTTTGCAATCCCAAGCCAACGCTAACGACATTACACAGTCATCGTGCAGTCCTTGAGGTGCAGTGTACTTTACTCCAGTTCGTGAGTATTCAAATTCAAAGTTCCTCATCTCATCGGCAATAGCCCCATCAGGAAACCCTATGTTATTACCTTGCACTGCCATCACTAACCCTTCAATGAGTTGTTGCTTTGATTGTGAAGTGAACTTAAATCCCTTCACTCGTGGATGCTCTCGTTGTAGTTGCTCAACGATTGGGTCTCCAACACCAGTTGAATCCACAAATGCAGGTGTGTTACCTATGGTTTGTTTGATGGTTACTAACGTCTGCGACCAATCTTTTTGGAAGCGTTCAAAGTATGCGACACTGCCATCTTGATTGAGTCCTATGATAACAGTCCAATCCGTATACTTGGCAAGGTCTATGCCATAGCAAATGGGTACACCACTCATCGGAGTTATGCAGTTGTCTATGTTGGTATGTCCAAAAGGGTTGCTATTATCGTCAGCAGGTTCTGCTAAATAGAGTTCTTTAAAAACGTAGTCAGGCAAATCTCGTTTGGCTTGTTCAATCTCTTCAAGTTCAATGATGCCTTCTTTAGCAGCGTCATAAGCAGTTATCTTGAAGTACTCAAAATTAGCCTCACCACTCTTTGCTCGTTCACCTAACTTGTAAAACCAATTCTTTTTTCCTTTGACGTTTCCGATTAACTTACACTTCGCTTGTGTTGCAGTTAAGGTTGAACGTAATGCAAACCAACTGTCCTCTCTTGAACGACTCGCCTCATCAAAGACGGCAGCGTATACATCCTCACCATAAAGGTTGTCAGGCTTCTCTGCACTCTTAAACTCGATTCGTGAACCCATAGGAGTGGTAAGAACTAACTTGCTCTCATTGGATTGAAAGAAGCCCTTCTCACTCACTTGTGATTTCATTCGTCTGAATGCTATCTCTGCTTGTTGGTATACTGGTGCAACCCACCATACCGATTGATTCTCTTTTAATTTTAAACTCTGCTCAAACAACCATATGATATGACTTGCCGTTTTACCAGTCTTTGTACTCGCTGCCGTTATCGTATAACGAGCAGGGCTATCAAGGATGGCTTTTTGGTAGGAAGTCAAATATGGTCGCTTGTAGTTAATCTGCATTATAGTAGTCTAAAATAATTAACCTCTTATTTACGTGTTAAAAAGTATCAATTTTGTTTCACCTTGTTACACTCTGAAGAACTGCTAATCTCTTTTCGTTTATCTGTTTAATATCGTGATGTTCTTTGCAATAGTTGTAGTTAATCTCACCTATCTGCTTTGACTTACCTGACTCAATCAGTTTGCCTATCTCTGACCAATCGTTGTTGTTGACAAAGAAGCAACCTAAATTATTTCTGTGATTCGTGTAAGGTTCAACGTTGGAAACAAATATCGGTAACTTGTATGCAGCTGCCTCAACGATTTTTAACTCTGACTTGTGTCGGTTAAAGTTAGTTCGTGTAAGTGGTGCTAATGCTATGTCAATCTCTGAATAGTACTCACCATATCTATCAGCTCGTGTGCCTTGTCTTACATCAAACCAATCAGGTCTTTTATCTGGAGTAGTGCCAGTGATTGACTTCTCCATTGCTATCCACTCTTCTGCTCCGTTGTGATAACCACACATCAAAAATCTTGCATTGTACTTCTCACAAATAGGTGCTATCTGTTCGCTCAATAGTTTTAAATCCTCAACGTGAGATAAGCCACCTACCCACCCTAATGTGAATGGATGCTCCTTCTCTGCTTTCCATTGGCTTTGATTAAGGTCTAAAGCATTGGGTATAATGTGAACGTTCTCATTGTACTCTTTGACTTGACCTGCTAACTGTGGTGTAGTTGTCATTACGGCATCGGCATAATACATAGCGTCCTTGACTGCATTCTTTATGTAAGCACGATAAAACTTGTGAGCAGGGTTGTACTTTGGGACTACCCAATAATCATCAACGTCAACCACAAAGGGAATCTTCTTTTTAGCCAGGATAGGAAGTATGTTATATTGCAAACCACCTAACCAACGATTGAAGACAACCACATCGTACTTTTCAAACTCAAGGTCACCCCATTCCTTTGCTTTTTGAGATACGTCAACGGTTACTCCATAGTCAACTTGAAGTCGGGCGAGTGGAGTGTACAATCGGTGAAAGGACACTCCATTCATTCCGTCAAAGAGAGAGAGAATCTTCATTAAAAAGGATTGTCGTTTTTGGGCTTTGGCACTGCAACATAATGCGTTGCTTTGCTCTTTTCGTTTGGTGAGTTCAAACGTTGTACACGCAAACGTACATCGCCATACTTGTTCTTTTCAAGTTGTCCAAGTCTAATTGCTTGTTCAAACTTCTCAATGTTAATTGTGATGTTCAGACCGTACTGGTCTTCCCACGCATTTCCTAAAAATACTGTTTCCATCGTTTTTGTTTTACTCGTTGATTATAGTTTCTTATTTTATCTGCCATCTGCCTTCGCAGAAAAGGGTCATTCATTGCGTTGTCGTATACTCGTTTGCTATATGCTTTGATGCAGTCCTTACACTTACCGTTCAATCCATCGTTGTTGGAATTGTGCTTGTAGTATTCACTCGTTGGTTTGGTTTGGTTACATCCCTTACAAGTTTTCATTTTTTACCTTCAGTATTTCTTTCAATTGTTCATACATTTGAGTAGCGTTTTCACCCCAAAACATTTCACATCTCTCACCATCAAAGGGACTCTCTTCAAAATACGCTTGTCTAAATTCAGATGGCTTTGCTATATGTCGATAGCAATGGTCTTTAATTGGGCATCCTTCACCCTCACACATAGTTATATCTGGCATTTGTTACCTCCGTATATTAATTCAACATCTTGCCATTCTGACTTCATAAAAAAATACATACCTCCGTAGTTTTTACCATCAATATAAACACATCCGTCTTTAAAGCCAGTGCATTTACCATAAACCTTAATTGGATTGTCTTTTGGTACTACTTCATCTCCTATTTTGTAGTTGATGCCAGATAAGTACATTTCATCTGCTGTTTGTTGTTTCATTTCTCTTTGGTGTTAAAGGTTTCGTTGTAGTATTCCTCTGCTCTGTCTGCACCTCTAAATGCCATATTCATATCTATATAAGCATCAAGATGGGCATCTATAATTACTTGTTTCTCTTTCTCAAGCATTGATTCTGCCAAGCAAATTGCATTAGACAACCCAGTCCTTGATAGGTCTGTTTCTATTGTTAACGCTTTGTAGTACATTGTGTAAAGTTGCTCAATCAACTCTTGTATTGGTGTTCTCATTTCTCTTCTGTTTTAAAGGTTTTTAATTTGCTTCATAATGTCTTGACCATTGCTGCGTGAATTCCTTCCGTCTAGCCACACATCTTTCCTCTGCTCCTTCTCTTTCTCAATCATCTCTTTAATTTTATTGATTAGGATTTGTCTTGCTGAACCGAATAGTTGTACTTCATCGTGTACAAATTCCAACATTTCTTGCATTGCTGTTTTCATTTGTTACCTCCGTTTGTTTTGTCATATTATATCCTTACAATTTTATTTTAAATGTCAACCTATAACCTTACTAATCCAAGTTCAAAGTTACGTTCACAACCTTTGCCTCAACTGTTGCATCTACCGTCTCCTTTGGCTTACCGAATACACGAGATAATAAAGTGTCCATTGAATACAGTGAGCCTTTTTCGTATGATTTAATGATAGCCCTTGCAACTGTCTTTTCAAGCATCGTTGCTTCCTCGTTTTTGAGAACGTCTTTAATTGTCTTCTCATCCATTGCCATAATAGCCTGGATGCTATCGTTAACCTCACTCAACTTGTAGCCTTCCTCCTTCATTAGAGTTGTGAACTTTTTAGGTCTGCCCTCCATCCACCTTCTCTCATCTTCACCTTTTTTAAATGGTTTTAAGTTCTCTTTTACATTAGGGTTATTTGCCATCTCATTACAGATTTATTACAGATTTGATAAATGTTTTTCTCTTAATTCTTCATTCTTAATTTTAGTGCCAAAGTGTACCTCGTGATGACAATCTCTACATAACGCTGCAAGATTTTCAATTACATCTTTACCACCTCTTGAACGTGCAGTTAGGTGATGTATATCAACAGAAGTTTTACCACACCACTCACACGCAATCCAGGATGTTTCATCGTAACCAAAGTAATCGAGATATTTCTTAACGTGCTTTTTCATAGAGTAGTGACCATTGAGTTGGTACAGATACTTTTGTTTTTAAGTTGAAGCCGTGTTGCTTGAATAGTTCTATCCACTCATTCTCTTGCTTTATGTTTATGTGTCCCCAATCTTCATCCATTTTGTTAGTGTGAGGTGTTGAGCTGAAGTGAAAGTATTTGCAATTGCAGTTGTCAAGTGTACGCTTGATCGAGTCATCGGTCATATGCTCCATCACTTCAATACAAACGACAAGGTCTGCTTCAATCGTTTTAGTTGAGAAGTCTCCAAGTGTATAGGTGTGTGCAACGTTGTAACCTTGAGCATAGTATAAATGATGTGCATTGGCATCATAGTAATTTACTGTTTTGCCAAGTCGTTTTAATGCTCTTGAATAAGCACCAACTCCACCACCTAAATCTGAAACGGTCTCAAATGAGATTAATCTGTTGACAGTGTCTGCAGTGTTCTTATACATATTCTCAAACTGAACTGACTCAAGATTGATGCCGTGTGACATCTCCCAATTAAAGCAGGTTTGGTCATCCCATTTGCCGTTGAAACTATTCACTCTTGCGTTTACGTTTTGGTTTTGCTACTGGTTGCTCATCGTCAGCTATCGTTGCTAACTCTTTTACTTGTTGTTCTGCTCTGATAATCATTGAAAGCATTCCATCTACTACACAAGTTGAGCAAGTTGGTAATGGCTTACCCATCTCTTTTTGATAGATCTCTCGGAATGTCACGTTGTCTGTTGGTGTCATTCTTAACACCTGCTCTTTTTTGAATCTCTCGAAGTATGGTTTAATAACCTCAAGGATGTACATAATTTCTTCTTTTGTCATATATAACGATTTAAAATTGTTGCGAATATTGCTGATGCCCCTGCATATAGTATCCCCTCTAATGAGTGCCACCAAAGTAACGACATCCAAAAGGATAGACATAGTTCACACGAAAAAGGTTTGATGAACTTGTAGCCCCATTCACGGACGAATATCATTGCTAACGATGAGATGCCTATAATTTGTATTAAAGTGTTCATTTGCTTTGTTTTTAATTTCTTTGATTACACGAAGTATCTCTTGCCGTGATATTCCAGTGATTCTACTTATTGACCTGGCACTGCGAGGTTTTATCCCTTTATCGTTATCCCCATTAGAGTAAAGTTCAAAAATCCTCGCTTCGTACCATTCGGTGTTTTTAAGTATTGCCTCAAGTGATTTATAGAAGTACTCCTTGTAGTTGGTTTCCTTTTCACTTTCTATCTGTATCTCATCGGTGTCGTACATTCCGATCGGTTGCTTATACAGTTTATCAAAGTTAGTACGTTTGCCGTAGAATTGATTTAAACATATGCGTATCACTATACCCTCCCAATAACCACTTGTGTATTTGTCTTCAATCCATTGGGCATCCTTTTCACAAAGTATGAGAAACAACTCCTGATATAAATCAGATGCAAGTTCTTTGGCTATCTTGACAGTAAAATCTCGTAACCATTGTGCTTGGGATAACTCGTTTATGATATCCTGCTTTTTGATATAACAAATCTCTTTGCTTTATTCTGTTAGTTATTAACAAGTTGTTCATAGGTGATGTGAACTTTTGGTTTGTAGTCGATTGAATACACTTGCCATCCATCTTTGATGTATTTCTTTGCATAGTAGATGACTTGTTTTTCATCATCTAAAATGATATCACTTCGCAATACTCCTTTACACAAGGTTAAGATGTAGTGACTCAATGGTGTGGTTATAGTATGAAACTTCAGGCTGGTAACCCATATCTAAAAAATCTTGGTACTGCTGTCTTGCGTGTATTACCGATGAATGGTCACGTTCAATGAACAACCCTATCTTGGTTAGTGGCAATCTCAAATGCCTTGCACATACATAGCAGAATAGATGCCTTGCCCTAACATATTCTATCTTCCTACATTTAGAGATAATCTCATCAGGTAGTATACCAGTTGCGTGGCATACTGCATCTAACACCTCTTGCATAGTTGCATTGCTCATCTTTGGCTTGAATGGTTTTGCTATTTGATTTCGTAACCGTTTAATTTCATTCTCTAAAGCAGATATTTTAGCACTGCTTCTGTTTTTTAATTTGGTGTGTTGTGCTTTCAACACAATGTATTCATATTCGTAATTCATAACTGTTTAAATATTTCGTATGCCACTTGTGGAACTATTGCATTTCCGTATCCTTTGATTGATTCTGATCTCCACTTTGAAAAGGTAATTCCGTCCAATTCGGTGGGAAGCCCATCATCTCCGCTACAAATCGGGGGTTGAGTTGGGAACTGCTCCCACCTGCCACTGCTATACTCAATTCGTTTATTTTGTGTTGCTGACTTGGACTGTTCTCTTTCATTTTTGCATCCTGACAAGTTGGAGTTGGTAGCAATAAACCAGACTCTATCCCTTCGGTGCGGAGCGTTTTTGGATGCAGCTGGAAGTACAAACGGCTGAATTTCGTACCCTTCATTTTCCAAGTCAAGGCACACCTGCTCGAAAACCAATCCGCCATCAATATTCGTGATACCAAATACATTTTCTGCGATGACGTATGTGGGTTTAATTTCTTGAATTGCTCGAAGCATCTCTCCCCATAGATAGCGTTCGTCTTCTGTTCCTTTTCTTTTTCCTGCCATTGAGAACGGTTGGCATAGTTACGGGAAGCCACCAGTGACGATGATCTCATCGTTTCTCCAGTGGCTTCCAAATCTCCTTGTAAGTTCAGTGTTAATTGTGTCATATGTTAATGTCGTTATATCTCTGTGGTGATATGCATCAGGGAAATGATATTCAAGTATCTTATTTGCAAATTCGTTTATTTCGCAACTAACATAATTTTTCCATCCCATCCAATGCGATGCAAGGTCAAAGCCCCCAATCCCACTAAATAGACTTATGTGTATCATAATGCTTCTCTATATCTTGTAAATTTACCCTCGAAAGTGCAAGGTATGTCACACAATCTACCGTGTCTATTTTTTGCAATGATTACAACGGCATCTTCAATCTCGGGTTTGATGTCCTCATAGTAACTTGGTCTAAAAGGAAATAGTACACAGTCTGCGTCTTGCTCTATCTGTCCGCTTTCTTTTAACTCGGTTAGTTCTGGTCTTGCGTTCTTGCCATCTCTATTCAACTGTGCTAATGCGATAACCGTTATACCTAATTCTCTCGCAAGGTTTTTCAAAGCAGTACTTGCATTGCTCACGTTACTCCTTGCATCTTTACCACCAGCGTTTAACTTCTGAAGGTAGTCGATTACAACAACGTCTAAACCAAACTTCGCACGGTGTATCTTAATCAAGGAAATAATGTTGTAAATGTTGTTATCCTTTGTATCAATGATATCAAATTCTGCATCGTTTAAAGAGTCAACCATTCTCCTCAAATCAATCTCGTTTACATTGGCATTTCTTATCTTGCTATTTTCAATATTCGTCATATCGGCTAACATCCTTTCGGCTAACTCATCTGCACTCATCTCAACCGATACGAATAGATACTTGTTAAACTGCATACCATCACGACAAATGTTTAACCCCAATGCACTCTTTCCCATACCAGGTCTACCACCTACTATAACAAGGTTTCCTTTATTCCACCCTCCAAGATATTTGTCAAGCGTTCTCCACCCTGTTTGAAGCCCCTTCATTTTGTTACCTGACTTAATCCTTTCCTCAATCTCATCAATCTTCTTTCCCATTACCTCACTAATTGATTGCACCTCATTTGAAAGTGTAATCCTTGAGTCGTGGTTTATCTGTTCTAAAAAGTTTTGAATCTTGGATAAGTCCCAATCAGTTCCGATTTGTCCGAGCTGATTTAAAAGTTGCTTATGCTTGTAATTAATCTCAAGTGCGAGTATGTCATTGTTAATCGTCTTATCGGTAACGTATGCATTAATCAAAAACCCTATGTCCTTTGCTCTATCCTTATGGTAAGTATAAACGGTGTGCAGTGCGATAGGTTCGTTATGCTGATACATATCTTGCATCGTTCTGACTAAACCTTTGTGCCATCCAGTAAACCAATCAGGATTTAGTTTAGGTAGGAATGTCTTGGCATAGTCGCTTGATAGTATTGCTGAAAGTAAGTTCTGTTCAATCATCATCTAATGTCGCTAAATTTTTGAGTTCAAATTTATTGTTAATTTCTTGGTAAGGCAACTCGTCTTCCCATCTGCGTTGGTTAAGGTAGGTTGTAAAGTGTGGAACGAAGTTTAACTTGTCGTTGATCTTGTGGTTGTTAATATAACGTGGTATATGCTTTTCTATCTCCTCACGTTCTTTAGGTTTTAATTTAAACCATTTCTGTTCACTTGTCTGCTTGTTACCTTTTCTACCATAAGCAGCCCACACCTTTTCAAACGATTCATTTTTATTATCATTTTGATTATCATTTACATTAGGTTCTTCTTTGGTTTCTTTTAGGTTTTGTTTAGGTTTCTCTTTGGTTTCTTTTTGCTTTTTAGGACGACCACCTTTAGATCCATTTTCATACTTGCGAATGTTAGCATCTAACTGTGGTTTAATTAAAGTAAAAATTGTAGCAGGTAAGCCTTTCAGCTTAATGTCCTTTTTGTTTAGACCATACTCAAAGACGGCTTTCCAAACTTCTGCCTGGTGTGTTGGCTCAAGTTCCTTGATGGCATCATAGAACGAGCGGTAAATTATCATTGACTCTCTCATAATAAAAAAAGGTCGAGGCAGTTAGACGTGAGAGAGACATCTAACCACACCGACCCAATATCTTTAAACTTAACCAACTCTCTCTTGGTTGTTGTTTACACTACAAATATACTAATAGAATCTTAATTTATCACCACGTTCTTTGAAATTGTAAATTTCTTCAAGTAGTGCCAGGTAAGTTTTGGTATTAGTACAGTCAACTAACTTTGCAGATTGATACTTAATCTTCTGCATCATTTTCTCGTGAGAGTAACCTTTTATATTGTATAAGTTAACTAATGCTCTGACAAAAGAACGTCTTTTATATCCATCGTAGAATAAATGCCAATCATTCAACCATTGTAAAATAATTGCACCTCTCGTTTTATTATTTAAAACTAACTCACCATTCTTTAACTTGACCGAGTTTTCACCGTCATCACTTGCATACATCGATAATAACATACTTACACCTAAATTAGTTTGTTTCATCAATTTATTTAAATAACAATATTCAGTAAAACCCATAGAGCAATAACCATCTATGTAATCTTGATAAGCCCAATTTTTAGAATTAGCATTTAAGATTTGAATCTCATTCAAGCCTAAACCTTTTACCTTGATATAGTAAACTGGTTTATTGAGCTGACGGCATACGTTAAATCGGTGTTGACCATCTATGATTTCAAACTTCTCATTTACGAGAATAGGGTTAGCATATAGCAAATCATTATGCTTTACGCTTTCGGTTAATCTCTTTAGATGGAGTTCGTTCAAATTACGGTTGCCATCTTTACTCTTAAATTTAGAGTAGTCGTTTGTTTTGTAAACTTGGTTTACTTCTTGTTGGAGGTGGTTACTCGTCTTCGCCATTGCTCCTGATGTAATGTTAAACATTTGATTTGTTTTTTATTTTCTTTAAATAATTCTTTCCAATCTCATAGATTGATACTACGATTAAACCAAGAATAATCGCGATCGGTAAAAATATTACTGGTGTTTCCATACTTCAAATATAATTATTTTTTCTTTATTGCAAAATTAATTTCAAAAAGTCGTGAGCAATAGACAACTTTTCAGTAACCTCAAACTCAACATCGTGCTTCTCAATCTCGGCAACGTGCAACTGTTTTTGTTTTGGCATTCTTGGATCATAACTAACGAAGTAACCCTTGTCTAAATTGGTTGCCAACATACCGAGTTGCATCTGCCAGTAGTATTCAGGATGGATGTCTTTAAGAGTACCTGCATCATAGATATTAAAGTTCTTCAAATGGATACCCGAATTAAACGGACATTTGATTTCAAGTATAGCATCTGAACTTAATCCGTCAGGACTATAACCACTGTTATCCAAGTAGGGAATGAACACATAGTTTTCACCTCCGTAGTATGTCCACTCTTGGAAGTCTAATTGAGAGAAGGTATGGAAGGCGTTAGGCTCTTGTTCCTTACCCCAATCAAGGGCAGCACCGAAAGCCATCTTGCGTTCACCAGTTAAGATTTCAGCTGCCTTCTCATAGATGTATGTCTCTGCCGTTTTAGATAGGGCAGAACCACTTCTTGAGTTGCTCATTAGTTTGTGAATTTCTGAAGCGGTGAAGCGAGTTCCTCTCGCATCTAACCACTTGTCTTCTGATTGTGTTAATGTTATTTCCATAATGTATTTTTAAAGGTGCAAAAACATATAATTTGTACGTTATGTTGTACATTATATGTAAATGCACCGATTGTTATTTGTCAAGTTTTTTGTGCAATTTACTTGACTTTTTTTCATATCTAAATCCTTGAGTCATCATTCATTTAACTGCTTTTAACAACTCTAACTCTTTAGCACCTACCGTATATTTGCGAGTAATGTCAGCAATTGGGTTGCCCTTCTGCAAATGGTCAAGTGCCTTCTCCCACATTGGATGCTGTTGGTTCAACACTTCCTTCACCATCTTCTGTGGTTCTTTAACGGCAGCTGCACTATTTCCATCGTCATCTTCTTGAGATAAGTTAAAGATACTTGCAAGGGCATAACGTCTTGCATAAGTAATTGCACTACCTTGTTGTTGTGGGTTGTTCAAATCTTTCATCCTTAACACTTGTTCACTCTGCATCCACTCGCCACTTTCAGCGTGGTAAACAGTGGTTACTAATACGTCATCATTAGGGTGTTGTGTAACAAGCAAACCACACTCTTGAAGGATAGGGTTAATGGTATCAAGGATAGATGTTAGGTCTGCATAGTTAGACTTAAAATGAGGATTTTTAGCGTTCTTTTTTACGCTACTAACCTTGCCTTGAAAATCAAATAAGGCTTTAGTTAAATTGGTGAATTTCTCTGATGTTTTCATTTGTATATTGTTTTAGTATTGTTTTCTGAATTGATTAAAATGTGCTTTGGACGTTCTCCGTAATAGTAGATAAGGTCATTGATAATGTCATACCTTGCGTCATCTTCTAAATAGGTGAATGATACAACTGATGTGTTGTCAACCTTGATAACTGCATCCTCGTAATCCTCACCGAATAACTGGTATGCTTTACGCTCAACTGAATGCAAGTCAAACACCATTGTGCAATAGGGGAACTCAACAATAAGTTCATCTACATCTACATAGATAAAAGCATCAATCTGCATCTTCTACCTCCTTTAATGCGTGACGTAAAACAACGAGAGCCTTCTCTGAAACGATGCCCTCGCCCTTTAAATACTTTCTAACGGTAGGTTGACTGATGCCAGTTGCCTCCGATACCTTCTTGACCAAGCCGTGTTTTCTGTTCAGCTTGATTCTTTTGATAATGTTTTCTATTTCCATACCACAAATATAAAATAAATTTGCGATATAAAAACAAATGTTTCTTAAATAATGTAAAAAAATTATTGGAAAGCAGTCTCTGCTATGTAATTAGCAAGTCTTTCTGACAACTCTCTAACATTGTTGTCGGTTAAATTAGGACGTATAAATGGTCGTTCTTGTACACCTTTCTTTGCTATCTTGTTTGCAATAGCATTAGCAACTGATTTCGTTGCACCTATTCTATCTTTTGCATTGGAAATATACTTGCGTTGTATCTCCTCTTTGTTTTGTATCCAATCGTAAATAGATTGCACTGGTGGTCGACCTCCTGCCTTCCTTCCGTATTCAACGTACTCCCAATAGTCAACCATATTAATAGTTAAAGTCACACCATCTTTTCGTAAGCGTTGTGATACATTATCGTCATCACCTGCACTCTGCATTAAGTTACTCGATGCAACACTACCATTTTTAAATAGTGTGTCAACCATCTTCCTTTGCAAGTCATATGACCACTTGCGAATGACCTCTTGAAATGACTGCTCCTTTACTGGCTCATAAGCATCCATAGTTTTTCCGAGCAATGCTTCATACACCTTGCTCTTCCTTCTATTCTGCTCTTCTATTGATACCTTAAAAAAATCAGCCATTCAAAACCTTTTCAGCATAGTCATAAAAATCCTCTAACCTATTCATCCATCCACGACCAAAAGTTGCAAATGATTTTAGACCTTTTAAAAATTGCACTCTGTGGATATAACAACCATCAAAAACGTATTGCTCTCCTTTGCTCTTTATAAGACCATTTAAGGCACTCAAAGTCTTTTTACCTATGATACCATCAACTGCTAATAAAAACCCTTCAGAACGCAAGTAATGTTGCAACTGACGTGCTGCACCACCTACACCTGAACCCCAAGCAAAGTCTGCCCAAAATTCTGCAATGATATCTGACTCAATGTCATCACCTTTAATGCCGTCCCAATAGATACGATAGATGCTTAACCAATCCTCATCGGTCATAGCATAGAACCTTTTGATTGACTCTTCTGAATTTCCGTGTACACTTCTCCAAGCTGCCCAAGTTATTCCCTTGTTTGTGTGGTAACCACTACCATCAGGAACGCAATTGATTGCAGCTGAATCTAACTTGTGCTTTGATAAGCCACCTTCCCACTTAAGGATATAGTCTAAATTACAATGATTTATGTTGCCCATTTTTTTCGATTTCTTTGATAAGTCTATTGATATACCATTGTGCTTTTCGGAGGTCTTCCACTCCGTTTTTGCGATTGTAACGAATAACGTACTTAAGAGCATTGCCCTGACAATAACCTTTAAATGCTTCATAACTCATACTTGCTTTAATTGAATCTATTGCCTCAACTTCTCCTTGATAATGAGGCGGATTGT
>Ga0208898_1001459_pt1 | contig 15677 bp, 18 predicted proteins | sample VirMetDEL_Mar_4_FD_184513 | JGI IMG/M metagenome (GOLD analysis project Ga0208898, IMG submission 184513) | Aqueous microbial communities from the Delaware River and Bay under freshwater to marine salinity gradient to study organic matter... | ecosystem: Environmental > Aquatic > Marine >...
AACCAGCAGCAGTTGTCCAAGTAGGTGCATCTGAAACTGTAAGTAAAGCAGTAGATGATAGAACCGCATTTCCGTCTGGATTTTCTATTCTAATTTTATAATTACCATCAACAGCTAATGTTGCATTAACTGTTAATTGTGTTGCTGAATCTCTAGTAACTGTATCTGCAATATACCAAATACCAGTTGATGTATTAATAAATTCTACTTGAGGAGTAATTAAAAAGTTAGTTCCTGTAATAACAATAGATGTTTGAGTGTTATCTATGGCAGTAGGAGTGATTGAAGTAATCGTTGGTTTTGTTTCGCCAATAGTTACTGAACCACCTAATGCAACAGCTGAACCATTTATAGTAATAGATGAATTAGCTAAATCAGAATTAGAAACTGTACCATCTGATATTTTAGATGATACTACTGCATCATTTGCAATTTTATTTGTCGATACAATTCCATCTGCTAAATCTGCAGCTGTTAAAGCTGAAGGTGCAGGAGCTTTTCCAACATATGCCATTTATAATTTCCTTAATTAAGCTGAGATAGTATCTACAACACTTGTAATAATATCAACTGAAGATGCGGCAGAAGCATAAGCTTTAACTGCATCACCAGATTGTAAAACAACTTTTGAACCACCATCAATTAATTCTAAAGAACCGCCTACAGGAATAGGTGCATCTTTAATTATATGATAAGTAGTTGAACTGTTCTCTACATATACAGTAACATCTACTGATGTGCCAGAAGTATTAGTACATCTAATACCAATAATAGCATCATCAGAATCTGCTGCTGACCTTAATGTTGTAGGAGAGCCAGAACTGTTTGAGATATTTTGTTGTAAAAATCTTTCGAAATCTTGTGCCATAGAATTATCCTAATTATAACATTTTTTTTATAGTTTGTCAACTAGAGAGCAATAGCCATAGCTACAGCAAAACCTGCAGAAGCCTTACCATCTAATTGAGTTTGAATTGCACTTGTTACTCCATTTAAGTACCCAAATTCAGTATTATCTACTGACCCATCATGAATTAAGTCTGCACTTAATCTATTTGATGCATCAATAGTAGCTTGTTTACTATCTATTTGAGTTTGAATTGCAGAAGTAACGCCATTCAAATATTGAAATTCTGTATTGTCAACTGAACCATTTGCAATCTTAGTAGCATCTATACCAGAAGCTAATGTTGCTACTCCAGTATTATTTATAGTAAATGCACCAGAGAATGCTTGATTTTCCCATTTACTTGATACGCTATCATAAAGTAATACATTTGAATCTGCAGCTGAAGAAATAGTTACATCATTCATTTCAGCTAATTCATTTTCAAGTGCTACTGCATTTGTAACAAAGGCTGTTGTAGCAACTTTAGTTGAATTATCACCTGCTGTAGGAGTAGGTGCAGAAACTGTTCCTGTAAATGTAGGAGAAGCTAAAGGTGCTTTAAGTGTATCTAAACTTGTAAGTTGAGTTTGTATATTACTTGTTACACCATTTAAATATCCAAATTCTGTATTTGATATTGAACCATCATGAATCTTAGTTGCATCTATTGCAGCACTAGCATTAATATCTGCATTAACAATTACACCTGAACTAATTGCAGCAACACCTGTATCAGCAATTGTAATATCTCCTGATACTACATTGTCAATCCATTTAGATGTAGCTGTATCATAAAATAATAAAGAACCATCAGCAGGTGAAGTAATGGTAACATCAGTTAATTCATCTAATTCATTTGCTGTTGCAACTTGAGAATCTACATAAGCTTTAATTGCTTTAGCAGAAGCAAGAGTATCATCACTTGCAGATACACTTGTTAAATCTATATCTAAAACTCCTGAAGCAAAATCTGCTACTTCAAGATTTGTTATACTATTACCAGTACCATTAGCATTAAATGTTTTATTTGTAAATGTATCAACAGTAGCTTTACCAACTAATGTATCTGTTGATGTTGGTAATGTTAATGTTCCAGTATTTGAAATTGTAGAAATAACTGGAGTAGTTAAAATTTTATTTGTAAGAGTTTGAGAACCAGTTAATGTTGCAACTGTAGAATCAATATTAAATGTTACTGAATTACCTGAACCAACTGTATCAATACCAGTACCACCAGTTAATGTTAATGTTTCAGTATCTAAATCAATTGATAATGCACCACCAGTATCTGCTTGAAAATCTAAATCACTAGCTGTTACTTGTGCATCAACATAAGTTTTAATAGCTTTAGCACTAGCTAATGTATCATCACTTGCTGAAACTGATGTTAAATCTGTATCAACACTTGTAATAGCACTTGATGCACCAATTACTAATGCATCTAAATTAACAGTACCATCAAAGTATGCATCTTTAAATTCTAAAGATGAAGTACCTAAATCAATATCGTTGTCTGTAATTGGAACAATTGCTCCGTCTTGAACTCTAAATTGTTGTGTTGATGTACCAGCTACATCTATATAAAATTCTAAATGGTCATTAATAGTATCAACTAATATTTTATTTAAAGGAGTTGCAAGTCCTGCATCTCCAATTAAAGCTATAACAGGTCCTTCAGCAGCAGTACCATCATGTTTGTGTCCTGTAGCATTATTAAATGCTGCTAGTATTTGATTATATTCATTATTAAATAGCGATGCTGCAATAGTATCGCCATCATTAAGTGTACTTTGTCTAGTATATCCTGCCATGTTATCTTCTACCTCCTGCTATAAATGAAACAAACATTCCGTTTACTGAGTATGGAGCATTAGTATCATTACTAAAAAATTTAAAGTTGTTTGAAAAACCACTTCCTGTTACTATTATACTTTTACTTGGTAAGCTTGATGCTCCAAATATTGCTGCACCAAAAACTGCTGTACCAAAAACTGCAGCAGAACTTAAATTACCTACTGCAAAATTATTAGGTTGCGGAACTTCAGAATTATCAAAATCATATCTAATTCTTAATTGTAAATCGTTTTGTGTTCCTTCAGGTTCAATATTAGCTTTTACTTTGTATAAACTTTTTCTTAAACCATTATCACCATAATCCATATCTGGTGTTTGAAACTCTGCGTCAACATTAGTACCATCAAAACTATTGCCAGTATCATGTTGATAAATATATCCAGACTCATCTGCGTGATATATTAATTCTGTTCCTGCACTATTTAATAATGATGTGCAAAATTTTACAGGTAAACCTTTTGTTTGACTCCATTCAAAAGCAGGAATACCTTCAGCACTATATTTAAATGTACCTATAAGGCCTTGTTGACCTGAATTAGCTTGACCAGATTGATAATAAAATAATCTGTACTGACTTCTTTCTCTAATAACAATACTTGATAAAGTATAATTACCAATATTATTTAATAAGTCATTTATAAGAGGTAATATTTTTCTACTAATAGAACTTAATTCAACGTCATCAATTCTAGCAGTACCAGCAATTGTTCTTAATCCATCAGGTGCTAAGAATATTAAATCTCCACCTATCTCTTGAATTGAGTTGCCATTTACACAACCTATATTTTTAGTTACTGATTCAATTATAGGAGTCGAATCAAGATTTGTCAACTGATAAATACTGTTTTTACAAAATATAATTAGTGAATTTCTAAAGACTTTTATACCAGTTATTACATCACCTACATCTATAGAACCTGAAGAAGCACCTTGCCAATTCCAAGGTTGTAATCTAGTACTATAATATATTGTACTAGGTTCATCATCACTACCTGCAACTATTATTCTTTCTGCAAATTTTTCAATAAACTTACATCCTTCTGGAGCAGATACATTTAATTCTTGAAAATGATAACCATCAAAATCTATTTGAAATTCTGCAATTTTATTTTGTCCATCTACTATATAAATAGCACCATTTTCACCTTCAGATTCAAAAATAGCAAATTGAACATTAGATTGATTAGTTCTTGGTAGTGTTGTTCTTGCAGCTAAAGATGCTGGAGCTAATCCACCATGATATAATGTTAAACCATTTTGAGTAAATGTTGTATTAGCATTTGAAAATAAAGTTATCTGTGTATCACTTTGAATAGATAATACATGATAATAATATCCATTAATTCTAACCCAATCATTAACATGAAGAGAAGTTAAAAAACTAGTTCCAGTTCCATTTACAATTGCAGAACCAGAACTAATACTTACTGTTCCTGCTATAGCTGTAAATGTATCTTTATTAATTTGATAATATGATGTACCTGTAGTGCTATAATATAAATTAGAACCTTGTGCTACAATTACTCCATCATTGTATTGTGCAATACCATGAATTAAATCTGCTGAATTTCCAGAAGGAATAACTGCACTAGTAGTTCCCCATTTTTGGTAACCATTTATTCTTCTATAACCACCAGTAGTTGATGATTCAAAATTTTGTAATTTAGTTGCAGCTCCAGGAGTTCTAAATAAAGCATGTGAACTTGAAATTAAATCCAAGCCACCTTGTACAGTAATGGAAGCTCCTTGAGTCGGCATGTGTTATCCTATTAAATAAATACTCGTCTATCATCTTCCACATATTTAGGTTGTGGAGCATTTAGTTGTTCAATCATTTTATTTAAACCTTTTTTATATTCATCTAAAGCTAATTGTGATTGTGATATATTATCTTTAAATTGATAAATATAATATCTTGCTCTAGCTAATAATACAGGTTTATATTGTTCTGGAAATAAAACAACGTCAGTATCGTTTGATAATTCTGAAGGTCTATCAAAAGCATTAAAATAAATTCTATATACACCATCTGGAATAGGAGATAATCCAAATCTTCTTCCATCTTCACTTCTTATAATTCTTTGAGGAACTCCATAAAGTTGTGTTGTTGCTTTATCTTGCTCTTCACTTTGTGCATAGAAATTCTTCCAAGTTTCTAAAGTTACAAATGGCAACTTATCAATTTTATATGGAGAAGTTTTTCCAGCAACACCTTCTTCAGTTAATGTAAAACTATCCCAATCAACATTAGAATAATCTGTATCAACACTTGCTGAACCTGATTTTAATAAATACCATCTAGTACCTGCTACAGTTTCTATATAAGTATTACCATTATAATTATTTTGTGGAGATGAAGTTGTTAACCAAGACCATGTATCTTGTGCATCAACAATATCAAAGTAAGCTCTGTTAACAGAATTAGCTACAAATTTTTGTATTGCAACAGCACCAGCTATACTTGTAAGTTCTGGTTCATTAATTTCAACTAACAGGTCGTTAGTCATTGATAAATAAGTTTTAGCCATTTAACAGTTCCATGCTCTTAATGATTTATTAATTCTTGAATTAGGGTCTCTTGCAGTTTTAGCAGAAGTTAATTTCTTTTTCATGCCACGCATTCTTGCACAAAAAGATTTTCTTCTTCCTGCATCTTTTTTATTTTTAGGATTGGGAGCAGGTGGTTGAAGATTTCTTTTCTTTCCAGTCTTAGTTCGACCTTTATTGTAAGATGCTCTACCCTTTGCGTTTAAACCACCTTTAGGGTCTTTACCCTCTTTACGAGTCCAAGCAGGTGAAGACAATAATCCCATTTAAAATTACTTTTTCTTTTTAGATAGCATACCACCATACATCATTTTCTTTTTATCAGATGCTTTAGCATGGACTTTGCCACCATGTTTATATTTACCTTTGTTTACTACTTTGCCACCTGGCATTGCTTTTTTCATTGGCATAAAAAATTCCTTTTATTAATTAATGATATAGTAGGGGATATTTCTACCCCCTACCATAATGATTAGTATTAGTCTATAACGTAAATAATTTTACCTACTACGTCATCTCTTAGTACTTTTCTACCCCATACCATTAGACCTCTAACGATATCGCTAAATGTAGCAGTATCTCTAATAGTTTCTACTTTGTTCATTGCTGAAGCAGCAGAAACGCCAGAAATATGCCCAAATAAAGCTTCAGGCTGCGTAGCAGTACCTGCTGGTGAAGCACCAGTTAAGTCGTTAGTTGGTAAGTTGTTAGATTTGTACATTGAGAAGCCTCTAAGTAATCCAGACGCTACCAAACCATTTCTAATTGAACCTTGACCTGCGTTGAAGTCAACAGTTAATAATTTAGAAGCTGTGTTTGATAATACGTTGTACCACTCAGGAGCTGCCACAAACCATCTTCCTTCTTCAGGTGCATTGTTTTCGTCTAACTCTTTTGCAGCTAAAGACATTTGGTTTAATGGGTCAACTTCTCCAGAACCAAATCCAATATCAATTGGAACTGATGTCGTTCCCATTCCAGTTGTAACACCAGCACCTGCAGAAATTGCAGCCATGATGTTAGCATCCATTGCATCTCTTAGCTTGTAAGCAGCGTTATCTGATGCAACAGCTTGGAAGTTAACGTGAGAGAATCTCTTCTCTAAGTCATCCAATTTGAATGCGAAAGACTTAGCTTGGTCAATTGTAAGAACAAGCTCTTGGTCTGTTAAGTTAGTAGATGATACAGCTAGACCTCTAGTGTAATCATTTACAGTTATTTGAGGCTCTTTAATGATATTTACTGTATCACCAAAGCCAGATATTTCACCCATATAGTCTGTGTTACAGATTGCTTCTGCAACGGCAGCTTTTCTAAGGGCTATTTGTACTTTTTTGGAATAGACTTCAGGAATAAAAAACCCATTTGTTTGACCTGCAACACCTAATCCAAAGTTATATGTAGAACCACCAGCGAATTTTGCCATAGTTATACTCCTTTTAGTTATTGGTTAATAAAAAAATAAGATAAAATTATTCTATAATTCTACCTTCTCGTTGAGCTTTAAGAATATCTTTTTCATATTCCATAAACTCTTCATCCGACATTTTAGCAATGTCAGACCGCTTGAAGAATTTTTCATTAGATTGCGGGATTTGTACTTGTTCGTTTGTTTTAACTAACAAGTCTGCACCAGCACTCCTTTGTTGTTTCTTCACAGTTTTTTTATCTAATCCAAGTCCTCGGTCTTTCTTATACAGGTCAATAGCTCTTGCAGCAAGTTTACCATCAGAGTTATTTTCATATATCCATTTTTTAATTTCCATTGGTTGAGCATCTGCCCACTCATGAAAATCATCTGACTCTTTTATTTGGTCAAAGTCTGGATGATATTTAGAAAGTTCTAATAATGCTTCACGTTCTTGTAAAGTCTTATTAGTTTTCTTTAACTCATTTAGTTCTTCTTGCATAGTCTTAATTTGATTTGAAGACTGCAAGTGAGATACAGTTTCCACAACGCCATATATATCAGGATAATCATTCTTAAAAGCTTCAAGCTCTTCAGCTGATTTAGGTGGTGTATATTTAGGAGCATTTTCTCTTAATTGTGTTTTAAGTTCATTCTCCCTACTATTCCATTCACCTAGTTTCCTGTCATAGTATCGTTTAAGGTCATCGTATCTTTTTTTATAATCAACCTTTGTATAAGGATTTGATTCAACATTTAATGCAGAATCTTGAACCTTATCCATAGTTGCTGTAGTATCTTCGGTAGAATCTTCTGGGTTGCTGTTTTCAGCAGTAGCAGTTGACTCATCTCTGTTACTATCAGGGTTTGGCACATACAAACCTGTGTCAGCATTTTGAAGAGGCTTCGGCATTACATTTTCTGTATGCCAAGACTTTCTCATGTTGTACGGGTTTGCTGCGACTTTTTTTAGTCCTTCTTCGTTTTGATTACTCATTTGTCCTCCTTTAGGGCTTCACTTAACTGAAGGTAGCTAAGGTAGGTATTATATTAAAAACGAAACTACAAGGGCTTACAATAATAATTTATTATAAGGTAGCTTGTCTATCCGTAGAGTTACCTCTCTCTACAAATTCTATTATGCCATCTCTTGTTGAGAGGCTTGATTTTCTATACCAGCATCGTAAGCTTCTTCTGCTTGTTTCATCATCTTTCTTAATTTGTCTACACCAATATGCTTAACTGCTTTTGCTGTAAATACAAATTCTCCATCTGATAATAATGCTGGAATGGAGTCAGAAGTTCCTGTTCCTGGTCCTTCTACTTCTCCTTCTTCTGTAAATTCTGTTGCAACTATTTTTGGTAAAATAGATTCTAATTCTGGATGCATTTCAATTGCATCATCTAAAACTTTTTCTTCTTCTTCTGATAAAGCAGATGTATCAATGATAGCATCAAAGTTGCTCATATCTTCATCTTCCATTTCATCTTCCATAGGTTCTTCATCCATACCCATAGGTTCTAATAAAGATTGTTCATCTTCCATATTCATTTCTTCTTTTGGCATTTCTTCCACAATATCTCCTTTTGCATAAGCTCTATAGTCAGGTCTTCTATCATACTTACCTTGTTCGATACCAACCATACCACCTAATGCCATTTCTGTTTTTTGTTTTATTGATTTAGCTGCTTTGTATTCTTCTAATTCTTTTTCTTGTTGTTCGGTTAAAGGTAATCCAGAATCTTGCATAGCTTCAAGCTGTTGCATTTTTTTCATTTCAAGAATTTCCCGTGAAGATAATCCTGCATCTTCAAATTTTAATCTACCTAACATACCACCTTTATTTAATCTTGTTCTTTCTGGAGATAAAATTCTTGATGGCATTCCTTCTCTAGCTGACGTAGGAGTACTTACATCATAAGGTGAAATAGTATTTTCTTTATCTATATCTTGTGAAGCAATGTAAGGTGGTTTAGACATAAGTCCACCTGTAGCCATTTTTATTAGTTTATATTTTTTCATTAGTTTCTCCAAATATTAATATTATAGCAATTGAATATTCATTAGTCAACAGCTAATTTAGTATATCTTTAACTTGGTATTTTAGGTTCTTCAACTTGTCCAGTAAATTCCATCTGCCCTGGCATTGGTGTATTACCAGGTCCGATTGTGCCTTCGCCATTTCCTGGGAAGTTTGCTCCTGTAGCTTGTTCAGGTACTGTTCCATCACTTGCCATTGCTCCGAGTTGACCAGGGAGAGGAGCTTCATTGCTATTTCTTTTGTTAACATTTTGTAGTCCTATTATTTTAGCATATATTTCTGCTTCATCTTTTGTATTCATAATTTCTTCAGGGTCTAAGTCTAAAGAGAATGCCAACTCTTTAATAACTTCAGACATTCGTACAAAAGGTGCGATAGCTGGATTCTGTACAGTTTGTAAGAACATAGTTAGTCTTTGACTTCTAACTTCTTTCTTCATCAAACTAGAAGAACCAGTTGCCTTAATTTCTAAATCACCATGTATTGGTAAATCACCTTCATAGAATTGCATGTTCCATTGAAACATTGCTTGTCCTAAAGGTTTGATTAATTGGTCATCAATATTTTTAATTACTGTTTTAATATTTAATGATGCTGCTCCCATTAACATTGACATACCAGAAGCTGTTCTTGTCATTGACTGAACACCAGTTTGTCCATGTGAATAAGAAGGTAATCCTGTTGATTCATCTGCAAGTTGTCTAAACTTATCAAACATTTGCATATTCTCAACTGCAGTATTTGGAAACTTTAATCCATAAATAGATTGACCAGGTACACCTGATTGTCTTTTAAATATTTTACCAGGATGTATTTCCATAGTTTGATTTGATGATAAAGCTGATTCATCAACATCAAATACTAAGTTACCTGCTAATGCTAAGTTATCAATTGCCATTCTTGCATGACCATTCATAATCTGTTGAGCATCATCCATATTTTCTGGAACACCTATACCAAAAAATGTATATGGATTTTTTTCATACACAAAAGATTGATAAGGAACTCTAAAAGGTTTAAATGGATTTTCTACTATTCGAAGTAGTTTACCTCTATGCGTCCAAATATTAACTTGAACTTCAGCATCGTCAGCAATATCTTCATCAATATCTAAACCTTCTTCTCTAGCTATTGATGCTTGTATTGTTCCCCAGTATTCTAATACTTCATATCTGTTATGAGTAATATCAGGGTAATGACTTCTTTCTAAATCAATATCTGTTTCCCATTCTTTTTTAGAATAGTTAGCACCCATCTTAATACATTCTAAAATTTTTTGTCTGCTAAAGAATGGTCTGTTTGCTAAATCTAAAAATTGATGTCTATTTAATCTATGTCGTTGGATAATATATTCTGCTTCATCCATTGTTCTTGCATTAGGGTCTGGATAAAAATCCCATATGCTAACAAATTCTATTTTAGGAACTTTAACAATTTCAGGTACATACTCTCTTGCATTACCATTACCTGATTTAGTATACTTGTGTAAAGTTTTATTATAAGTAAAAGGTCCTTTAATAATTCCTGTTCCTAATAAACAAGCTTCAAAGATTGCATTTCGTAATGCAATGCTTCCATCTGATTCATCTATTTGGTCATGAATTAATTTTTCTAATCTTCTTGCAATAATCTGTGCAGGTTTAATTTGTGGAAACTCAGGAGATGGTGCTGGGCCTTTAGTTAAATTTGCATCACCATATTCTTCCTCTAAGTCTCCTAATTGTAATTCTTGTAAAGAAGCAAATGTTGCACCCTTTGGTAATTCTCTACCATCACCAGGATAACCTATTCCAATTGGAGAAGGTTCTCTTGTAACTTCCATATTCCCTTCAACACCAGGAGTAGGATTTTTATTTTCATCACCTTGAGTTTCTTTTAATGGATTTAAATGTGCGTACTCAGCAACTCCTTCTGGTACTCTTGTTTCTTGAATTGTTAAAGGAAATTTATTTGCTCCAAACAAAACATCAATTAATTGTCCGTAAGCAGCAAGAACTTTTGTTTTAGTTACTTTAACAAATACTCTTGACTTTTCGTTTTCTCTAAATTTAATATCTTTGTAATATTTACCTCGATAATTATGATATGCTTGTAACCATCTTAGTTCATCATCTCGTCTAGTATTTTCACACTCTTGAAATTTAGCTTGAACAGTTCCAACTAAAGCCGAAACATCTTTTTCATTTTTCATTTCATCTTCCTGATTAGGAATAGATGTTTCTAAATTCTTATCTCCATAAGTAGCCATAAATCACCTTTATTAATTTATATGTATATTACTAATAATACACATTTATTCTTAATTTGTCAACTAATTTTCTTAATATCTATAATAACATTATTAGGTATAATAGTTATGTTTCCAACTTCTTCGATAGTTCCTTCCTTATCTGAGGAATAGTCAGAGAATATTCTAGTAATACCCTTGGCTTGAGATAACAAATGACCTTTAGTATAACAGACTGGTAAGGTCATTGTTAATGCTTCTTTAATAGAAGACCATGAACTATCACTACAAATATCAAGCCATTTAACTTCTACTAATGGATATTTCTCTATATCTGTTTTAGCTTTTTTATTTACCTTAATTTTTTTCTTTATCATCTTTACGCCTATCCGCATCGTTTCTAGCTTTACCATAAGGTTTAAATTCTCCGTTACCACTAACGCTTGAGTCTTTAGCCCATTCAGTAAACTGGTCTTTTGTTCCATTGTTATCTGAGTATCTAAATATATTTATTTTAAATACTTGTTCTAAATCTTTATTTGTTCTAAGATAATTATCTAAATTATCATAGCTCATGTATTCGTCAAATTCTTCTTCTGTTTTTTTATTTTTAAATGTGTATAGTGGCATATTAATATCCAAATGTTGGGTCTACTGGAGTCCATCGTTTTATTGTTGTCATTTCATCCCAGACACTTCTGCTTCTTGGTCTAGACATAATTAAATATCTTAATGCATCATAAGCATGGTCTGAAGCTTTTGTATCTACATCCTCTGGTTTATTTGGGTCTAAAGGTATAGATTGTATTTCTCTGATAAGGTTAGGACATGATTTAAATATTTGTAACTTAGGTCTACCATTATCATTTAATTTTAATCTTTCATGTATTTGAATCTTACCTTGTATTCTGTTCTTATCTGCTCTTCTAAGTTTATGTCCAGCTCTAGATAATACTTCACCTACTGTCGGCCCTGTTGTGCCAGTTCTTGCCCAAGCTGCCCAGTCTAATACTCCCTGCACAGATAACTTTTCTTCTTTTTCAAATTCATAAATTTTTTTAGCAAGGTCTTCACCTGTTAAACCTTTTTGATATAATTCTCTGTAGATGATTAATGTTTCATCTGTTGGGTCAATTGCTCCCCAAACAACTGCAGACTCTGCTGCATAACCATAGTCAATTCCTTTTACTCTTTCCCATGTTCTAGGTATTTCAAAAGGGTCAATGCAATGAGTATCATAATCAAACTCAGTAAAGGCTGCACCTTCTGCAACATCCCAGTTACCTTCTAATAATTGTTTTCTTTGTACAGCAGGTAATGATTGTAACATCTGTTCATACTTACCATCTGCTGCAAGGTATGGGTTATCTTCTAATCTTGCTGGAATAAATCTTCTAGTTATTTTATCTTGTCCAATAAAAGATTCATTAGGTGGTGCTGGGTCTAGATACCTTTTCTTAACCCAGTAACCACCAACTCCTCCAGGGTTTGCAGTACACCGAATGTAGCATTTTATATCATTGTTTGTTGTTCTCAATCGTGACTGCAAATATTGAAGAGGAAATTCTGTTGGATACTGTGTTAGCTCATCAATTCCTATCCATGTATAGGATTGACCTTGGTATCTATAAACATCAGCATCTCTATCAAGATAACCAAACTCCAATGAAGCACCTGAAGGAAATCTCCAAATCTTTTCTACTTCTCTAAACTTAGCACCAGCAAATGCTTTGGGATATAGTTCTCTAGATTTATCTATTAGTTCTCTTAATTCTGGCATAGACTTTCTTAATAACAAAGCTCTATGTTCTTTGATATGCATGTATCGTAATGGGTCAACAAGCATAGCATATGATTTACCTCCACCCGCAGAACCACCATATAATACATCTTGTTCTGGAGCAGATAAAAATTCTGTTTGAGGCCCTGTGTTAGGCTTGAATACTATTTTGTTTTTATCATCTTCTAGTAACTGTTTTACTTTTTGAGGTAAGTAATTATATTCATCCTCAGTAATAACAGTACCATCCTTATCTATCTTCTTAGGTTGCTCTACTTGTTCAACCTTTGATAGTACTTCTTTTTTCTTTTTTAGATTATAGCTTTTGTTTTCTAATTGCTTTCTAAGCTTTTCAATTTCTTTTTCTTTTTCTTTGACAGCTTTTCTTGAAGCAATCTTAGCCTTTTGTTCAAAGCTATAATTATATTGTCTCTTTGTCATTTCTACTTAGTAAACCATTTGACTTAGATTGATATTGTTTGTTATCTTTATCAATCATTTTTTTTAAACCCATAGCAGATAGCTTTCTACCTGTATCATGTTCTAACATCTCTACAGCATTCCTTAGAGAGTAAGCACCTTTTTTAACATGTTCCTTAGCTTTGTTTAAAGCTTCAAGTTGTTCAGGTACTTCTTCAAGTGTTTTATTATCAGAGTTTAATTTATATCCAAATGGAATAGTAGAACTATTACGTCTGTTCATCATTGTCTACATCTTCCGCATTAACATCTATTAATGTTTTCTTTTCTGGCAACAAAAATATACCACCGATAGCTGTGTGAGTAACATCTAACTTATCTCGTTTAGCTATACCTACTCTGTCTAACAATGTTTGTGCTGCCTGTAGCTTTGCACTTACTTGTGGTATAGGGTCATCACTATCAAGAATGTCTACCAGTTTCTGTGAAGCCTTTGGAGCAGAGGTTGCTAGAATCTTATTTGCTACATCTATGATTTCTTCTTTTAAGGAATCTACGACATGAGACTGCGAAGTCTCTTGATACCCTGCAATCTGTAGGGCTTGTTTAATGTTACCCTTTGCCGAGCCTCCTAGGGCCTCTAGAAAGGCCTTTTGTTGGTCTGTTAGCTTTCTCTTGGTATTGCTATCAGGTAGATAATTATTATTCATATGTTTATTATAACAAGTTTACATCTAGTTGACAACAGAAATATTTTTTATTTTAGAGTTGACAATTGTAAATAAGTTGGTATAATCTAATTATACCCTCCCAGGGGTGGAAGCATATATATAACACCCCGAATCAATCCATTAAGAATCTATTCAACAGGCCGAGCCTATCTGGTTTACAATCTAAATCTCTCCATTTTGTATAAGCAGTATATACACTACCACGCCTACCCCCCTAGCCACCTATGTACCCCCTTTGTTCTCTTTCAACTCTAGCTAGAAATTATATAAAGCTATTTAATAATCTTTTTAGTTCTCTAAAGATTTAAAAATATTATCTAGTTTACAGTTCTATTCAGGATATTTGAGAATATAAAATATACTTTCAAATACTTTTCATAACCTCCCAAAACCTAAGCAACAACAACACAAAGTAATCATTTCAATATATCTTTTAAGCCCTCCAACAATCTCAATTATTAGCTTTAAATATCCAATTAAGCACGCCTGACTTATTCACACAAATAGTAAAATAATTTAATTATTATCTTGCTTTTTGTTTTATTTTATTGCAGACACTTTTTAGAAATTTTCCTTACATTATTAAGCTTATTAACTGATTTATTATTTATTTAATAAATCTTATTGTTCTCGTTTTGTTCCTGTGGTCATATTTGTCGCACCTATTAAAATCCTTTATTTATTAGCTTTTATTTTTAATTTTTTTCTTGCATTTAATTTTAATTAATTTATAACTTCAATTATGGAAATAAATAAAACAAATTATAAATTTTACTTTAAGAATAGAAAAGCTTGGAGGAATTTTAAAAAGACACTTCAAAACAGACCTATTCTTTTTAGTAAATATTATAAGCCATCAAAGTCATCAATCTATAATGACATTGGAATGGCAGTAAAAGGCGGTCAATCTAGAAAATCTAGGTATATCGTTTAAAAATAATAGCTTGTTAATTCAAGCTGAGTAATAACAACAATAGCTTTTAATTAAGCTAATACAATTGGAGGTTGTATAACTATGTTTACAAATAAACAAAAAAAAGACTTTTTAAAGGGTTTTAAATTAGCTACTAAAAAAAGCAAAATTCAAAATGATATTGACCTTTATTATGTCAATTTAATTAAAAATAATTCTTTTAAAAATAAAATTGCTGTAATTGTTAATTCTGATAGTTTAACAGAAGATTTTAACAATGGCTCAATGATGTTGCAAAAAAGACACAGCAATGAAGAGTTGTATTTAATTGATAATAATTATACAAGTTTTAGAAATTTTGTTAAAAGCTATGAACAAAATGCGGACTTACCATTTTCAATAGAAATTGATAATCCGATTAACTATAAATAAAAATGGAGGTTGTATAAATATGATGAAATATTTTGAAATATATGTTGTAATTTCAGCTTTAATAGTATTAAAGTTGTTAGGTGTTTATAGTTTTAACTTTTAAAAATAACAATGGAGGAAAATATGAATATATATGTATCTATAAAATATCCGAAAAATTGGACAGGTAAAAAAGAAATAAAAACAATTACAATTGAAGAGCATTTGAAATCTTATAATTCAGTATGCGATAAAATTGGGGATGGTTTACAGCTATTTTTAAATAAAGAAAGTGCTGAAAATCATTTTAAAAAAGTAAATAAATAATAATAACAATGGAGGAAAATATGAAAAATAAAAATGCCAAAGGGTTTAAAAACTTTAAAATGAATGATGAAGTTTATAAGCTTAGAAAAAAGGTAATCAATATTATTTATGAAATAAAAAATAATAAT
>Ga0208898_1001460_pt1 | contig 15672 bp, 14 predicted proteins | sample VirMetDEL_Mar_4_FD_184513 | JGI IMG/M metagenome (GOLD analysis project Ga0208898, IMG submission 184513) | Aqueous microbial communities from the Delaware River and Bay under freshwater to marine salinity gradient to study organic matter... | ecosystem: Environmental > Aquatic > Marine >...
AGCTTTATTCTTTGGTATCTCTTTATTCCATTTACTCCAATCTATTTCTGATTTAAAACCTCTGTTAGGAGAACCTGGTAGTTGTTTAGGAACTTCTACTGGTTTATATCCTCTTAACCAATGTGGGTTTGCTTCAAAAATAGAAGCATTGTTACTTGGAAAATTTTCTAAATACTTACCTGATTCATCTATTGGAAATAGTGTAGAACCTTTTCCGTGTCTTCCTAACGTTGATACTCCCATTGGTGAATTTGTAGATATAATGTAAGGTTTTTGTCCTGAATTTATTATCTTTTGAGCATATGTGTTTTCTGAAATATTAGGAACACCTTCTCCAAAAGAAGGATATGGAGTTGTCCCTTTTCTACTTAGATTAACTGAACCACTTGCACGTTTATCTAAATTTTGAGGAGTTCTAACAAGTCCACTTTCTATAAAATCATCAATTCCATCTTGTCCTACAATTCTATTATAACGATCTAATTTACCTGCAAAAGGATTATAGTTATGAGCATTTCTTAAAGCTGTTTCTTTTGTTAAATATTTTCCTATTTGTTTTGCCCCCGACTTACCTATCCCTCTTACTAAACCACCTATAAGTTGAGGATCTGCCAACACATCTACTGCAAAAGCTCCTACTGGATTCTCTACTCCCCAAGTTTCAGAGGGTATTCTTTGTGTACTAGGAAATAAAATATTCCTAAAATCATAAGGCTTTCCTCTTAATACTTCAATACCCTCAACCATAGCAGATTGTGGTGCTTGTGCTCCACCTATTAGTGGGTTGTAAATTAAACCTTGAGTTACTCCCTTTATTTGATCTGCAGTTAAAGATTCACCGTATAAAGCTTTTGCCTCAATAGCTCTTTTTATAGGGCTATTCCCTTTATTGTTAAGTAATTTTTTTTCTTCTGTTGTTAATTTACCATAATTAGGATAATTAGTACCTTTACTACCAATCATAATTTCAGGTAATTCTCCAGCGTCTAACTGCCCATCTTTATTATAGTTTAATACCCTGCCTTCGTTGTAAGCAGTTCTATAGTCTTTAATATTATCCGCGCCATATATAGTAGAACCGCTTACATTCATACTCTTTATAGGACCGCCATCTTGAAACTTTTTCCACGCGCCTTTTGCATACTTACTAGCATCTTCTTCTGTATCAAAAAATATAGCTTCTTTATTTTTAATAGCATGTTTTGCAGGATCAGCTACCTCGTACCAACCCCCTTTACTAATACCTTCTTGATTTTGAAATAAAGTAGGATATGCAAAATACTTAGTTTCCCCATCAAATTCTCCTGACCCTGACTCATATAAATGTGTAGAAGGAAATTTCTTTCCAGGTAAGTGGATGTTTCCGTCACGCTTTGCAGGTTTAGGTATCTCGCCTCCGAATTGATATTTTATCTTCTTCTTCTTTTTCATCTAATAGCCATTTTAGATTTAGATACTACAAACTGTGTAGCAATCTGATTATTGTCTGGAGAATCTAATTTTAATCTTATCGCCAGATACTTGTCTCTCAGTTTAGCTAATTCAAATTGGTCTATAGTAGCATCATGCGCATCTGCGTTAGGAATCTTATCTATAAAGTATTCTATCCCAATATCGCTCCACCTCTTTGTAGAGATAGGAATGTTTAATGTATTATTAAAGATATTACGTTTAGCACTTAATTGCCAAGTCTTATCTGCTTTAAATGCTTGTATAGTTGTGGGTGAATAATTAATCGATTGAAACGGATCTGAAGAAGAATTAATAACATCTACATCCAGGTATCCAGAACTTTGATGATCGTTATATAACCAAACTTTATCAAATGTTTTTAACCTATTGTCTACCCACTCTTCATAAGTATCGTTATACTGCTTAGCCTGAGAAATATACGCTAATGATTTAGACACACTAGATACAAACTGGTGAGAAGGTATTACTAGTTCTATAATGTGTGGATAAATTACTCCATAGTATTCTTGGAAATTATCTACATCTTGTCTGTAAACTGTATTACTTGAATGTATATAAGTAAACCATCTATCATATGTATTATACATATAGTTAGGTAAGTAACTATGAAAACTTATCCAACTTTTTTCTCTTGCATCGAATGATAGTGTATATGACAGATTTTGAAAATAATTACTGTCTGTAAATTCTATCAATTCCCACCCATCCGGGTCTAGTCTTTTAAACTTATGTAAATCTAAATCGTATACTATACTTCCTACTGTATAGGATATTGCTGAATTATAAATTCCCCAAAAGTCAGATTTCTCAATCAGTATTTTAAAATCTCGTTTAGTTAAAATATATCTTTCATTATCTCTATCCCATACACCTATATATCCTACTCCGTTAGGATTAGCTGGATTATCGTAATTAGGAAATTCATAATCAGGAGTTAAACCGTTATCTTCTAAAAACTCTAACAGGTTTTGCGGATAGGTAAGTTTATTTTTTATAAAGAATTCTTTTAAACCTATCACAGACACCTCTTGTAGACCTTCTCCTAACATAAATAACTTATCATTAGAAACTATGAAAGTCCCAAATTCAGTTAATGTAGTAGCCCACTGAGCTTTGCTACCGGTGTATCCATCTACTAAACTAGATAAACTTACAGGGTCTAATGACATAAATCCTGAGTTACCTACATATACTGCAGCTTGATCAGTTTGAATAACTTGTTCATTAGTAGGCAATAACCATAAACCACCTTTACTTTGTATGTATAACTTATCTTTATCAGAAAATATATTGACTATATCCCCTTTAATACCGTCTAAATCTCTATAGTTATTTACTAAAAATTGTTTTACACTAGCTATAGTACTCTCTTCATTTTGTCTTTCTGAATAAGCTACACGTCTAGTATACTTATTTGTACAGGTACCTTTCCAATCATAATTTAATTGTACAGGAAAGGCTACTTGGTTATCAGGCTCTTTACTATAGTCTGTATTATATGCGTAATAATTAGGCAGAAGATCATCATCCGTACTACCTAACGTAGCTTCTAAATTAGCAAAAGAGTCAAAATCTCCCTCATAGCTTTTAGGATAATAAACTTCAGCAGACTCTAAACCTTCATGCCTTAAAGCAGTGTTAATAGTTGACTCCGTATAAAACTTTATAATATGTCTTTCTCTATATGTAGCAGCAGTAGTATGATTCACTGGGTAGAAATAACCTCCTCCATTAACCATTCTAGCACTACGCCTAAAGTATATAGGTGAAATAAAAGTATCTCCACCATACATAACTATAGAAGAGGTAGCAGAGTCTATGTAACAATCATCACATGGTATATAAACTACATCATATAAGTTACCGTATTGACTTGGTAAGTATTGTTTTAATCCTCCATAATGGAATTCTACCGTATCAGTACTTACTAAACCATCTAAATTTGTACCAGGATTAGGTACAGGATCTTCAAATTCTAGTAAGTATAATTCTTGCTGTTCTAAATTATTAACAAGTTTAGAGAATACATTTGATAAATTAGTATCCGGATCAACGAATGCTGATCTAAGTAACTTACGGTTAGTAAAGCTGGGTACACTTGGAGAACTATCAATTCCTGATACTCTCATATAAGACCTAAAGTCTGGAGTACTTGATGCAGAATAGTTAATTAAATCTCCTGAAGTAAAGGCTCTATTCTTTATAACTTGATCCATCTTAATAAAAGATGGAGTAATACCGGTTTGGTCAAATTTTACCTTAGCTCCATGAAACGCATTAAAGTACGTAGCATTATCTGCAAACAGACCAGTTGATCTAGTAGACTGGTAAGGGAAAGGTTGAAATACTATAGGCTCATCGATATCTCCAGAAGCCAAAGCAGATGCATTTGAAGCAAGCATTCTAGTAAACATTCCTTTATCTATCACGCTGCTAGTCGTACTAGTACGTTTAACCCTATGTATTTTATATCCTACAACTTCATCTGCATATTCTGCCGGTATTTGAATATTATAGAAATCTAATCCTAGAGGATATGTTTTAGTTTGTGTATTAACAGCATCCCAATCTATTGTAGAGATTAAAGTAAAATCTGGCATTTTTAGATGCCTAATATTACCTGTAGGGTATATTCTATTACCATCACTATCTGTATCATTAGGATAAGCTAACTCACTTTCCCAATAAGCTAGTTCTCCTGAAGCGTGATATCCTGTAATAGCTGTAGTATCTCTTACCGCAGTATTAGCAATTTGCCATCTTTCTAACATACCACTAGGAATAATATGCTTAGCTTCTTCGTAAGGTAATGCTGCAGTACCTAGAGTATATACACTCGAATCCCAACCTGAGGTTGCTACAGGCCTGTTATGCCATAGATTGTATTCACCTGCAGGTATTAGTCCTGTTCCTAAATAATCTTTATCCTTCTCTCTTCCAGGTATATGCATTATAGGAGTGCGATATCCGTCTTTGAATAAGTATTCAATACCTATCATATAAACTTCATCTGTCATATAACTCCTGTTATCTTGATAATAATCAGGACTTTTAACGTGACTACCTCCAACATCTTCAGGAATAACTTCTTTCGCTACCCATCTAGTTTGTATATCATTAGCTGCTTGTTGAAACTTAGATAAATCTACATTCTTTTCTGTCAAGTTACCTATTAAAATCCTATTATCTTTTTGAGAAACAGTTTGAGCTGTGTCATATATAGCTTTGGATACTGTTAATGATTCTAGATCTATTACAGGAAGTGTTTCAGTTTGAGTTAATGTATATTCTAAAGTAGTTCCCGCAATAGGAATCTCTGCTACTCTATATGATGTACGTATACCATCAATAGTAGCAACTACGGCTAAACGTAGATATTCATAAGATTGGTCTATATTAGAGAAACTAATGCGTATTGATTTACTAGTCTCTGGGCCAATATTGTGTGTTCCCCCATCTATCTGATTAAATCCTGCAGTTAAACTATCATCTACAACAGGAGCAGGCATACTAAAACCCATCCATCCAGCCTCATTTAAAGACTCGTCTAAATAGGTAGCAGTAAATTCATAAGCACCCATTTTAAGTATACCGCCTGTATTTAATACTTCTACATCATCTACACAAGCATAGTCAAATGGAGAGAATAATTTCATTTGGTCACAATCCCAACCGGCTGCTGTAGCATTTGCATCAACAATACCGTAGCCAGGTAAAAGATATTTTGTAAGACTATCTATATTAACCTGGTATAATTTAGGAGCTCTAAACGTAATAACTCTTTCACATTTATTTACATAGTTAAGAGTAGCTTGTACCTGGTTCTCTAGTGTAAAGCCTAAGCAGTCGCTTTTAATTATAGTGCTATAGTTATTAAGTTTATTTTGTAGGCCTATTTCAGATATACCGGTAGAAGTATTTACTGAAAATAAAATTACTTCATTATCAGGTAATGTATAATGACCTATTAATTTAAACCCTGAGTCAAGAGTATATTCTACACTGTTACCTTTTTCGTTAACTAGAAAACCATCTTCTCCTTCTTCAGAAGTTTTTACAGCGTTTAATGCAAAAGAGTATGTGTTTTCAGGTTGGTTATTTTTAGAAACATCCTGGTACATACCTTTTACAGTAGCTGTCGCCTTATCTATATGTCTTTGATTTGCCATTAAAAATTAAGATCTTCTTCTGGTCTATTATTAAATCCTCTATAGTAATTTCTTTCTTTAGGTATTAACCTATTTCTAGATTGCCTGATATTTTCTAATTGGTCAAGTGAAGGCTTTTTAGCCTCCCCTCTAGCTTTTTGCTGGTTAAGTTCCCACATAGAAAGATAATGCATGTAGAGATTTATAGAACCTTCTTCTTTCATATTCATTCTATATTCCCAATGCCTCATCATTATATAACTTCTTACAGCATTAATAAATACCTCATTATCCGGTATTAAATAATTACCTTCATTATCTTTAGGTAAACTATAGTATGCTAAACACACAGTACCTTCTTTAAATGATGTTGTAAAGGTATTATTTGGATTTAATCTGTAGGTATGTTCACTAACAATCGTAAGATTAATACAGTTATCACAATGTACTGAATTAGCCCATGGACTAGCTGTAGCTCTTAATGGAGCATATTCGCTAGGAGTCCAGTTATTACCATCAAAACCTTGGTAGTAATAATCATTATCTAATCCTATATCGGCAATAATCTTTTCTAATATCTCTGCATCAGTTAATGAAGAATCTAATTTATACGCCATTAGCGCAATAACGCGTAGATCATCAGGTAAACAACCTTTATAGTTAGTTACAGGAATAGCTTCTGTAGCTAGAGTATAAGATTCTATAACATTGATTGACCTCAATGCTCTAAAAGCTAATTCCATTACATCAGTCTCACTCCAATACTCTGAACTTAAAGTATTAGTTAAATCTGCAATCGCGTATTCTAATGGTATATAATTAAAAACCATATCTTACTATTGTGTTATTTTCTTTTATTTCTTTTGATAAATATCTTTTTGCCCAACGGCAAGGTACAAACTTAAAAAGCTGTTTATTCTTTATATAATGTTTGTTTTTATCCCACCTAAACTTTCCGTAAAATCCATTACTATGTCTGTTATTATGGTAAATCACTTTACCTAACTTCTTAGTCATATTGAAATCTACTTTTTTATGAGCTTTATCGTAATCTTTACCTTTTCTAATATAAAGATATCCTAAACCGTGTGGTAAACTTATTCTGTTTCCAGTGGTTACCATATACTTAACAAACAAAGATAAGACTACTTCTACTATCTTTCTATAGTCTTTATAATCTACGTAGTGAGGAGAATCCTCAGTATACTCATAGGTTTTATAGATATCCCTTAAGGTCTTTCTTTTATTCATTGTTTAGTAGAGGCATTATTAACTACGTCTTGAGGAACTTGCATTGAATATTTCATAAGCTCTTCGTAACTCATTTTTAATAATGTATCAGACAATTCTTTATCTACTGGGAAAGCCTGTGTTAAAGGATTATAGCATACTACCTCTGTACCACAATCATACTCAGCAACCTTTAGAGGGTCATAAAATACCCCATAAATATTAATATGGTCTAAATCTACACTCTTAGTTACGTACACATGACCATCTCTTATAAATGCTAAAGGTATATCCTTTTTAAGAAAAGTAAAAGAAGTCTTTTGTACATCTCTGTATGGTAAGAAATCTATAATATTACCTTTTGCATCTGTAACATATCCCAAGTATCCATGTCTAGTTTGTAATAATTCAGGAATTGGATCATCAGTTTTTAAATACTTACACTGCTGGTCAGTTGGTACACAATCACAATTATCGAAAGTAGTATATGATACATTGAAACAAGGTATGTTTTGATATGTAAAGTCACTAATCTTTCTATTCTTATTAGATTTCTGTATTAATAACTGAGCTCTGATGTTTCTTAATAAGGCATAGATAGCCTCTTCACTCCAACGAAAGTCGTCAGAGACATCTCCTTGGCTCATCATTAATTTGAAATAATCTATATAATCGCTAAGTGTTTTCATCCTGAGTTTTTAAAACTACTAAAGAGGAACCCTATTTAAAGGACTCCTCTTAGTATCTAGTAATCTAAATTATTAATATGGTACATTTACACAGTATATTGAAAATGTGCTTTATATCCTTGTGAATGGTCCCATAGATATGCTTGAGCGGCTTTTACATTACCAACAAAGCCTTTCAATTTATGCCATGAATCCGTAGAGGTTAACGAAGGTAGTATTCGAGTCACTACACCAAAATTCTCATCTACGAAAGTTTTATGTAAGTGACCCAAATGCCATTCCCTATGTTTAGTCTCTGCCCAATCTTTTGGGGCCTCACTAGCCATTAAAATAGGAAGCATAACAGGTTTTTCCTCTTTGCCATGAGTAAATCCTAGAAGATTAACTCCGTACCTATAATATTTTCTAGCTAGTGGTTCGTTGTGTACTACCACCTCACGGCAGTTATTGTACCAACATTCAATGCTATCGCCTAAGTAAAAAGACCTTTGAAAGTCATGATTACCAGGTATAACTAATACATCTACAGGAGCTTTTTCCCTTAATGAATCAATAGCTTGTACTATTAATCGTCTACCCTCTGTAAATGATTTTTGCCAGCGTGAATCATCCTGTTGAGGGGTTCCAGCTGTTGTGGTATATTCTAAACTATCCGAATTAAAAAAGTCATTACCTATTACAAATAAATACTTTTCAGGGGTTATACCGCACCCATTCTTAAAGTATTCTATAGCTTCTATAAACCTAGATTTAGCTATATCAATGTCGTAATCTTCTCCACTCTCTTTATCCCAAGCCAGTTGACCTAAGTGTAAATCTGGAATAGAGATTTCCAAAACTGTTCTGCTTGTAGGTTTTTTGTAAAATACCTTTGGATATTTAGTTGAATGATTTTTGGCGTCCTTAATAAAATCATCTTTTACTTGATCTAATAAGGCTAACGCGTTGGTAGAAGGGATATCATATTCAATACTCTCCCTTACTTTACCATCATACGTCTGCCATTCTTTTCTTTTCTTAATAATTTGTTGAGGGTTATCTCCCTCATTATTACTATGCTTTCTTTTATAAGCTCTCCAAATATCGTTTGCTGCTTTTTTCCTCTGTTCAGGTGTAGCCCCTGGTCTAATATTAAATTTTTTGGCTAACTCGTACCAACTCTTATCTTTACCGTGAGTGATCACATGAGTAATTAAACCATCTTTATTTGCGTTCATACTAAACATTTTACAAAAATACGAAAAAATAATTAATTCCCCAAATATTTTAATTTTGATTATTAAAATATTACCACTCGGCATTATACCCGCGTACATCATAGTGTACGAAACCTGCATATAAACCTATTCCTCCCTTCTTCATCTTGCCTGTTCTTATCAATTTTTTGATAAGTAGTTTAACCTGTCTAGGAGTTTTATTCTTTATTGTAATATCCGCTGCCATAGCTGTTAGATGGAATGAATTCTTTACACCACCTACACTTTTATTGTAGCTAGGAGTGCGGTATCCTGAATTAACATGTATAGGAACTCCTACCTCGTCACGCAACACTTGTAAGTTGTTTGCTAGTAGTTGAACATTATTTCTATACCCTATAGGTACTGGAGTGTTATGTTCATCTTTACACGCAAACTCATCTAAACTAAAATTCTTAGTTAATTTCATAAAGTGATTTATTTAATTAAGTTCTTTAATAGAAATCCGGAAAATAGTATTACTAGTAGTAATATTAGAAACAAAATAACCTCTTGCGTTTTATTTAAATAAGTATCCTCTGGAAGTACTATATAATTATAATCAAACAGTACTACACCATTAGCTAGTTCCGTCTTAATCATTATAGAGTCTCCAGACTGCCATACGTCCGTTCTAAGCGACAATCTAAGTGAATCTGTTGTTATGGTATCAGATATAGAAATAGTATCGTCTAAGAACGTGTATGTAGTTACATACTCTACAATAGGAGTAATCAACTTTTTAGCTTCTTCTATACACGAGTCATTAACCAATGTATTTATTAAACTATCGATATCTGTTTCTATTGTTAAAGTATCATACTGTATGTTATATATAGTATCTAGCTGTATTGTAGGCACTTCTACGCTATCTATTTCTGCTACAAGTATTGTAGGGTCTAACTCAATAGCTCTTGCTAGGTGTCTCTGTGCGCGTTTTTGGGCACTGCACGAGCATAAAAAAAGGGCTAGCGCTATTGCACTGCCCTTAATAATATTATTCAATTTCATTTAAACCAGTTTAAAAAATAATCTCTCCAGCTAAATTTACGTACAGTTATTGTTTTATAAGCTGTACTCGATGCTCCATCTGAATCAAGCACTCTTAGTTGAATAGTTAAATCTAAAGGCTCATCCACTATAACGTTTACCTCAGGATCTTCTGAAAATAGTACATATTCTCCGTCTAGTAATCTATACCATTCGTATGCTACAATATTTCCATCAGGATCAAATGAGTTATAAGCATTTAATTCAAACATTGTTGCAGGATTTCGCCTACGGAGTAATACTTCATCAGGTGAAGTGATTTCTGCTACAGGGTCTAAATTTAAGACTACATTTTCCTCTACAGGTTGGACAACGATTGTCATTATACCAAACAAGTATCTATATAAGTCTGGGTCAAATAAATACCCTAAAGAAACAGTCTCACCACCCTCAAATGCAGCCGGATGCATTACTAAAGTAGAATTAAGTTGTCCTACATCTTGTGTAGGTACACTATTTTTAGTGTCTATCATTCCGAATAACCCAGACGAGTCATATAGATTTTGCGCTCCTAGCCCTTCAACACTAATCTGAACATCAGTAGGATTAGAAATACCAATGGTTGTAGCGTCCATATTAACTATAGCTGTGTCTATCATAAAAGGCAAGTGATAAAACTTAACGTTTTCAGTATCAGGAACTAGTGTTATATTACTTCCCGAATACCATTCTATAAGCTCTACGTCTTGATCATTTTTAATGTAGCTAAAAAGTTTATCTACTAATTTAAAAGATTCCCAACTAGTCCTTGAGATATATTCATCGGTAAAATTATCCGGTACTAAATCTGCTTTTGTATTTACTTTAGAGAACATACCCCATAACCAGTTACCTATTAGGTTATGTATACATAAGGCTTCTAACCTATCTGTAGCGTGATAAGTAAATATAGTGTTTACAAGTATTTTAAATAGTGACTCTGCTTGTAAATACGTGTTAGCCCAAAATCCTGCAGGAATTATATTAAACTCAGTTGCCCAAATTTTAACATTAGGATCTGTATTACTTTCTACATACTCAATAAATTGTAAGAATGGTTCTGTATATTCTTCTTCAGAGATTATGTTTTTTAAAGTATCATATCCTTCTTCTATAGAAGTAAACACCTGGTTTTCATAAGACTTAACTAATGTACCTGCCTCAGGCATTTTAACAGACGCCTCTTTAACTTCCTGATTTAAATAAGGATGTACATCAACTGCCCAGTTAATATCGGGGTGTTCATTAATATATGCAAACACTTTGGTATTCCAGTCAGCGTGGTCTTTTCTATTAAAAGGTTCAGGAGCTACTACTAGCCCAATTTTCATATCAGGAAATTCTTCTAAAATAGCTGGAATTAGGCTTTCTAAAACAAGTTTATATTTATCAAAATCAAAATTATAAACACTGTATACCTCATTTCCTAATACTGTTCCTAAAATATTAACACCATTTTCTTTTAAATATTTAATAGCGTTAACATTAACAGCATTCCCAATTTGTTCATCTTGGAAATATTCATTTGTAAATACGTTACAATTATAAATAACGTTCATGTTAGGTAACTCTGTTTGTAACTCTGCTAGCATACTTAAGTATGACTCAGAACGTTCACTATCTTGAGTTACCTTCCTTAATTCTTTTTCTAAATCCTCTGAAAAGTTTTCATCAGATTTGTATGTATTAAAGAACCAATTAACAAAATCAGCACTCATTCCTAATCCAGGTTTATCTACACTAGGTAATGCCCATTTTGCATCAGCTCCGCCCCATAAACGAACCACGAAGGGATTTTCTAAAGCTGATAAAGCTTGTTTTTGCGGTTCTCTTAAATTGTCGAGGAATCCTTCCCCATTTCCACCAAATATCATCATACGGCAAAGATACAAAAAATTATTTAATTGAGCAAATCTACAATTTTAGAAACTATTAAACAGATTTCTTCTTCTGTTAAACAATAAGATTTATTTGTAGCTGAATCATCTAATTCTAATCTACAAATCCCTGTAAATAATGCAGAAGCTAATACCAAATTATCCATAGGGTATTCACATACTTTAATTGAGTATTTACTTTCAGTTAAAGCTTTAGTACCATACTCACCTAATTTACAATATATTCTAATTTTTAAATCGTTAAATTCCGTGTTTGTCATTATAAACCTTTATAAAATAATTAATATATTCTTCAGCTATTGTATGTCCGCCAATACCTACTACATAATCTTCTCCTACTAATAATGGGTATTTTAATACGTACACTTCTTTCACACCGTCCTTGGTTTGTATAGGCTCAATACTAGCTATAGGACTTTTATCATGCATAACTTTTAAGTCATTGCGTCTATAAATTTCACCTATTTCTTTACCCCAAAACTCTGTATCAGTTTTACCTATATAATCTTCTCTAGTTTTATCTATAGGCTTTAGATATAAAGCTTCATACTCATCATTTAAAGATACCATTACACCGGCTTCATCTTTCATCCATGCTGGTGTAGGAAGTTTAGGAGAGGCTAATTGTAGAATTCTAAAATCAGAAAATAACTTATTTACTCTTTTCTCTAGTATTAAATTACGATCTGCACACTCTTGTTCGGCTAATCTAATTTCAGACATTTCTTGTTTATATCTGGCTAAATCTTCTCTTAGAATTTGACTATCAGTACTTAAAGCTGATATAATAGAATTAAAATCTTCTCTATTTGAGGCATTTAAATTTACAGATATATTACTATCCGTTTCTTTTTCTTCTGTTTTTAGTTTTCTTCCCTGATACCAATCTATTCCTACAACTATATTACCTAATATAGAAATACCAGCTATAATCTGGGTTATTAATTCCGCACTCATTATTTAAACCATTTGAAATTGTCGTTATAATAATCATAAACCACCTTGCCCCAATACTGTTCACCAATATCTGATAAATGGATACGGTCCGCTACGTAATAACTAGGATCATTTTTTATCCCATCTTTTCTCTCTTTCCATCCATCTGTCCATAAATAACATTTATCTGTAACAAAAGGTATGGTATTTCGTAGGAATTCTACAGCCCACTTATCAGCCCAACCGGTATGAAACGGAGCGGGTTCTGCATGTTTAGTGTCATTAGAATATCCATATATACGAGAAGCTAAATCGACTTGCTCTACATTAGGGAACTTTTCTTGAATTGTGGTAACTAAGTCTACTAGTTTCCACTTAAGTTCAGTAGGAGCATCTGGAAAGTCTAATCTACCGCCATCCATTAAATCATCCTGCATAGTCCACACTACCTTAATTTCTTCAGGAGTAATATCTGCAGCATCCAGCGTATTAAACGCTTGGTCCCAAATAATATCATCTGGATTATTCCATCTATTAATATCCCTAGCCGGTACGCACAAATTAATAAATTTAGTAGTTTTACCTGCTTCAGTAGCTAATTTTATAACTTCAGAAGCTATTTGTTTAGGAACACTAGCCCCTATAAAAGCTACTACAGGACTAGTAATCTCTGTAGGCCTGGTTAGCCAAGCTGACTTTTTTGTACCTAAACTGTTTCTAATACCGTTATATTTCCCCCTTTCATTTAAAGGTGTAGCTGTAAACATGTTTTATTTATTTAATTTATCAAAGTAAAGTGTCCAAGTAGTATGAAATCCTGCTGTCTTAGCAATCCAAAGTGTAGGTATAAGTAACGGGTGTATAAAAGCTATCAGTATTGCAGAAATAATTAATCCCCAGTACTGAATAAACTTAGTTACATGAAACCCATCTGTTAAAAAAGATAGTATATTCCTAAATAACCAACTACCTCTATTGTTTTTATTTTCCCAACTAATAAAAGGATTCCAATATTGTTCATTAGCTTTAGGAAATCTAAGTTTAAATTTACTATATCTAAATAGTAGGGTATTTTTTAGCCCTTCACTCATTCCTGATACAAAGGCTAATATTGCTGATATAATTGTTAATGTTATCATATTGCATTAATATAGGTTGTCAACAGAAAAAATTGTAGATATAACTGCACCATTGTTTCGTGATACAGTTTGTCTACTATTATATTTAATAGCTGACGCTCCGTCTGTTCTTGTATGTGTTTGTATGGTAGTTGATTGCTCATTTCTTAATTCAATGTATCTTGATTATCCCAAGTTTCATCTAAAACTTCAACCCATTGCATAGTGTCATCATAACTTGTGTGCTTGATGATTGAATATAAATCTAATTGCGTTGGATGCTGTCTTGGTTCTGCCCACCTTGTAGTAGTACCGTTGTAGCCTTCTCCTTGCGTTACTATATTATCATAGTTTTCCGCTTCTTCTTGTGTTCCTATGTAGTAACCGTTTGCGCTTGTCATAATTTATTGTTTAAGTTATTATTTATTCTGTTGTATCAGGTTCAGGGAAGTATTCAGGGTGCAACTCTTTACACTTTTTTACCCATTCTGCAATAGCAGAAGATGAACCAAATATATGTACTCCCATAGGAGGACACCAAACCAACTGATTACTCCAACTTGCATCGGGTTCTCCATCCCATAATACGTCTATGTGATAAGTCGAAGTCATAACGGGTGGTGTTACCTCGTTTCCTTCCTCATCGTAAACTGCGGGTGTAACAACAAGGTTGCCTAAGTGTACGATTGCGTGAGAATGAGTAGGTTTACCTTCCTCATCTACGCCTAATTGATTGATTTTCGTAGTTGCTGCTCCTTTGCTGCCGAATTGATATTTTCTAAATACTTTCATAATTATATTGTTGTTAGTGCGATACATTCGCTATCAGTTAATGCTGTTGGGAATACTAATGATTGCTTATTTTCTATTGCACCATCACCAATCCAAAATGCAGTGGTATTAATAACAATTGTATCCAATGAAGCAGCAAATGTAAATGGTGTATTGTTTTCGTATTTAACGCCATTAACAAATAATTTAAGTCCAAACGATTCATCATATACAACTGCAACCTTGTATGTTTGTGCGACAGACATATTACCACCATTGACTTGAAAAGAAAATGAACCAATTCTAATCCTTGCATTAATAGGATTAGAACCCCTTAAATGAACTGATGATGATGTAGTTTGATTAAAATAAAAAATATCCATAGGGTCTAATGTCAATGGCACAAATTCAATAAAAAATGTTCCTTGCGTTTGACCAATTAAACTTGTGGCACTTGTTTTAATACAAATATCAATATTTCTCGTTACACTAGTCCCATAGGTAGGGATGTAGGATGTTGGGTAAGAGGCATCCGATTCCATTTGATATCCCCAAACAAAATAAGAGCCGTTTGATACTCTTGTTAGGCTACCATCTGCAATGGCCGTTCTTACCCTTGTATCAAAATTTGTATTGTTGGTACTATCTGTACATACAAGCGTTAAGCGATACCATCCGTTTCCAACATCTTCAATCTTTGTTGCATCATCTACAACGCTGGTTGTTCCGTTTTCTTCTTTAGCACCTTTAACTCCGTTTTGAATATCAAAATGCGTAGATGCTGAATTAGCAAATCCAGCCCTCACTTGAATCAAACGAATCCACTGAACACCGCTATCCGCTTTGATGTATACGCTTTGCGTTTTAGTGTTTCCACTTGTTCCCACTGCTTGATAGGCAATTTGCTCACTTCCTCCCGTACCCGTTAACATTTTGTAAGCGTTCTGCACACCTTCGGGGCTTGTTGTGGCGTTTGGAGTTGCCGTTAAATCGGTTAAACCTAAGCCTTCAATGTATTCGGAATGTGGGCAAAGATTAGTCCTCTGCGGCTCTAAAAGCAAAGAAGGACAAGAAGCATCTGTGTAGTCAAGTCTTGGGATATTGTCTGTAATACCTCCATAAACTGCCGTTGTAGTTGTTTCTAT
>Ga0208898_1001463_pt1 | contig 15665 bp, 13 predicted proteins | sample VirMetDEL_Mar_4_FD_184513 | JGI IMG/M metagenome (GOLD analysis project Ga0208898, IMG submission 184513) | Aqueous microbial communities from the Delaware River and Bay under freshwater to marine salinity gradient to study organic matter... | ecosystem: Environmental > Aquatic > Marine >...
CTGCATCGGTTGAATCTTTCTTTGATAAAATTAACCCTTTTGATGAAGTAGCAGAATCAACAACTGCCGGTAAGCTAACAGAAACTTTAGTGAGTTTAGGTATTCCATCAACGACAGGATATACGCTAGCAACTAGACTAGCTCGATCAGCTCTTAAAGCAAAACGTATGAACAAATATGTTGATATTAAAAAGTTTGGTAAAGCAAAAAATCTATCAGAAAGAAAAGCAGCTGTTAAAGATGACTTACTAAGAGATCCTTTGACCGGTAAACTACGAAAAGTTAAAGGAGCATTAGCAGATGAAATAGATAGATTAAATCCGACCGATATAAAAAAGAGAGCTCTTTTTGATAAAGGATATGTTTTTGGAGCAGGCTTAGGCGGTGGTGCATTAGCTGATTTTGTTTTTGCAGATCCTGATATTGGAACTATTGGTGATGAGTTTGGCGGTATCACTGCTAGAGATACAAGAGAAACCGATGGTCGAGAAGAAGCCGTTCGAGAACTAACTAATAGATTAAAATTTGCGGGGGAAGGTGCTGTACTCACTTCTATTCTAGGGGGTGTAGGTACCGGTATTGCTAAAGGTGCGAAAGCAGTGAAATATAAAATGCAATACGATGCTCTCGATAATAGTATTAAAAAAATAATTGCTGACTTTGCTCCTCAGGGAGTCAAGCCAAGAGAGATTTTTGAATTATTAGAATTAAGAAAAAATGAATTAGGTAAATTTCAAACAGAAGGTCAAGCGTTTGGTCGTCGAGTAGAAATGGTCGTTGATGATATTTTAAAACAAACAGGTAAAGGAAAAGATGATGCTGCAAAAATTAAGTTTGGTGATGCTATTAATACCTACCTAACATCAGGGAAAAGAACAGATCTAGATCGATACTTAAATGAGATAGGTTTCGATAATCCTGAACTAGGAGCTAAACTATTTAAGAACATTGACAACGCACGAATGACCATTGACAACTATTCTAATGCTATTTTAAAAATACTTCCTAACACTCCAGAACTTGCTCCTTTAAGAAAAGCGATTACAGAAAACTTAGGGGAATATTCTACCACTCGATATGCGTTAGTTGAAAGAAACAATGCTTTAGGTAAAGCTTTTGCTAAATATAAACCTACTGATGCAGCATATAGAAAAGCTTATGATTACGTCATAAAACAACTTGGAAAAGGTAGAGATTCTTTAGCTAAAGGTAAAGAGCCTGGCAAAAAAGATTTTGTTGGAGTGGCACCTAAAGAAGGTGTTGCTGATGAAGATTATGCAAAACAAATTTTAAATAAACTATATCAAGAGGATATACAAAAAGCGACGAACTTACCGGAGGATGTTATTTTAAGTCAATTAGGTTTGACTCTCGATAATGGAATCCTGCAGGCAAAGAAACTACCTGATGAACTAAAAGATTTCTTTGGGGAAATTAAAAACCCTTTCTACAATATATCTTCTACGATTGCTAAACAAGGTGCTTTGATTACCGAAGTCGAAATGTTAGGTAATCTTGGTAAATTAGCAAAAGGAAAAATATTTTTTGAATCTCAAGATGAGGCTGCCAGAGCATTAGGCGCAAGATCAGCAGATATTGTTCCCGTAGGTGATCTATCAAAAAACCTACCTGTAGCACAAGAAATGACAGGGCTTTACACAACAAGAGAAATAGCTGATGCTTTTAATAATCAAATTAAAGGAGGCGAAGAAGGAGCACTAAGTAAACTTTATAGTTTCTTTGTATTGGCTCCTAAGTCTGCATCACAACAAGCCAAAACAATTTTCTCTCCTTTTACTCACGTAAGAAACTTGATTAGTGCGAGTGCCTTTACAATGCTTAACGGTAATATTTCTTTTGTTGATCCTAAAAGAACTGTGGATGCATTTAAAAAATCATTTGCTGCTTTTTCAAAAGGAAAAGAAAGTCAAGAAGCTTTTGATTTATATTTAGATTATACTCGTCGAGGTATTACCGGCACCAACCCATTGATTGGTGAGATGGTTGATCTTGGTGCGAAGATTCAAAAAGCAAATACTTTTGATGCGGATAAAGTTGTTAATAATACTTTTGATGTTGTCGCAGAGGGCTTTGGTAAACTAAGAAGAAAAATTACAGATACTTATATGGCCGAAGATGATTTCTGGAAAATATATAACTACAATTTTGAACAAGGAAACTATAATGGTTTCGTCAATAATTTTATCGCAAGAAGCCCCGAACTAAAAGAATTAGGAGAAGACGGTGGTCGAAAAGCTATTTCTGCGTTAATTCAAGCAGGTAAAGATATCGATAATATTCCAAGAACTATTATTGATCAAAATACAAAAAGACCTGTTATCAACCCTGTTTATGAAACAGCAGTTAAAAATAGAATGAATATTGTCAAAGCAGAAACAGGTATAAAAAATCCTGAAGCTGTTCTTGAACAACTAAGAAAAAAAGTAGGAAGACTAATGGGTAGAAGAGATATTCGATTCAACGATCCTATTTTCTATCAACCAAAAAATACTCTCAAACAACTAGAGGGAGAGAGTAATGAAGCTTTTGCTAAAAGATTACAACAGGAAGAGGCTCTATTAACAGAGGACGCAACCGAAGCTTTAGTAAAAAATCTATCTGCTGATGTCACTAAAAATAATATTCCTAACTATGCTTATGTAGGTGATAATATTAAAGCATTAAGAAAACTACCTTTAGGTACATTTGTTGCTTTCCCTGCAGAGATTATTCGAACAGGTTTCAATACTTTACAAAGAGCGGCTAGAGAACTATCGATAGCCGAAACAAGAGGCATTGGTATGAGAAGAATGACAGGTGTTCTAGGAACTGGAGCCGCCTTACCTGTTGGAGCAGTTGAACTCGGAAAACAACTATCTCAATTTGGTGATGAAGAAATGGATGCTCTTCGACGATTTGTTCCTTCGTGGTCCGAGAACTCTTTATTAGTGCCCACCGGTAGAGATGAAGAAACAGGTAATGTTCAGTATTTAGATTTATCATATATCTATCCTTATGATTCTTTATTACGTCCTGCTAGAACAGTGATAAATCAGTTAGTAGCAGGAGAAGATACAAACGCTAGTATCACTGCACGATTAACAGAGGGCGGTGTTAAAGCGATGAGTGAATTAGCTAAACCATTTTTATCAGAAGCAATTTTTATTGAAGCAGCAAATGATATTTTATTAAGAGGAGGTCGAACAAGAGAAGGTTCTCAGGTGTTTAGACCAGAAGATCCTTTAGGAGAAAAACTTTATAAAGCAACCATGCACATCATGGATACTTTTACACCTGGTTCTTTAGATGCTGCAATGCGTATCGGTGGAGCTCCGTTTAACGTAGCCGACAAGTATGGTCGTACTTATGATTTAACAGATGAGGCAATGGGTATTTTTGGTTTTAGAAATATTGAAGTTGATCCTTCAGAATCAATGAAGTTTATGGTGGGAGATTTTAATAAAAGAATATCTTCCGCAAGAGCTACCTTCTTAGGTGACGTTTTAAAAGGAGGTGCAGTAACTCCTGATCAGATATTAAGAGAATATTTAGGCGCAGAGGAACAGCGATATAGAGCATTTCAAGATATGTATAAAAACGTAGAAGCAGCGAAAACTTTAGGAATTAAAACAGGCGATTTAAGTAAGCAGTTAGATCGACTACCGAAAGCCACTCGTAATGCTATCGTCAGTGGTACCTATCAACCTTACAAGCCAAGTAAAGAAGTAAGAAAACTGTTCTATGAAAACGCACTACGCCTAGCTCAAAGAACAGGCTCTGCTCCGATTGATCCTCTACAAGGATCTCTTCAAAAGATTTATGAATATATTGGTGCTAATAATGGTAGGCAATTAACTTCTGCTTTAGATACTAATTTCACTGTCCCTGAAACAGGAGCTTTAGATGCCTTAGCTGATTTCTTCCAGATGCAGGCTACTCAACAAGCTGTGACTCAACAACAAAAAAAGCCAGTATCCACTTCTGCAGTGACAACCCCTCCTGCGCCAACAACACAAACCCTTGATTCTGATGTTGCAGCCGATATACTAGCGGGTAATGACGAAATAAACAAAGCACTATTTAAACAAGGAAATTTATAATGGCACCACCAGGATTTACTAGCAAAAAAACAACAACCTCTAAAAGTAGTTCTACATCTGGTGGACCTCCAGGTACTTCTTCAGGGAAATCTCGTGCAGATATTGGTAGAGAGTTAGATAGAGAAATAACTCGTCGAGAATATTTTAAGGGTAGACCGGATATATCTGATGATCGTTTAGATAGAAGATTAAAACAAGCACAAGAATTAGCAAAGTTTAAAAGAGAAGAAACAAAACCTGTCTATACCACAAGCGGAAGTGTTGTTAAAGGTCTAGTTCAAAGGAGAACTCCGGCAAGTATGGATTTAGCTCAAAAACAAATGCAATTAGCTAATAAATACGGTCCTACCTTTAGTGAGATCATGAGTGATGTTACTTATGCTGGTGGAAAAGTTTTAGGTGCTCTTGGGGAAAGAGCCATGAGCGGTGGTTTAGGTTTTCTTGGAGCAATCAAAGGAGTTGCTAACTACGCTCTTGATAAAGCTAACAAAGGTTATGATAAATTAAACGATGTTCAGAAATATGTATTTGATAATGCAGATAGATTTACTTTTGCATCCAAAGTACCTCAAGTAGATGAAGTTAGTAAGGCTGAAGAATTAGCACTGCAAGCGGATAGAGATGCTTTAGGTTTAGAGTTAGATGCATTAATTGCACAGAGAGAAGAAGATAGATTTAGATACGAGAATCCAACAGTGGATTTAAGATCAGCTAAAGACTACATAGACTACCAAGTAAGTAGACCTTCTTATGAAACTACACAACCTGTATTTCCAGGAGAAGAAGTAAAACAAGCAGCCATGAACAGATTTAGTCCAGAGTATTTAGAAGAACAAAAAAGATTATTAGATGAACTGAACATAATGCCTACTGTAGAAGAACTACAGCCAAAAGAAAAAAGTGAATTAGGTATTTTAGATTTATTAAATCCTTTTGATGAAGTTCCAATTCAAATGGGAATTAATGAAATGATTAATCCTGAACAAGTAGATATTGAAAAATTTAAAGAAGAGATGAATCAAGGTTCGTTGTCCACGGACGACGGAACAAAGGTCACTGCTTATAACAATCCTGTTAATTTACAATTTGCAGGGCAGCAAGGAGCCGTTGAAGGTCAAACTTATGGTAATAATTTTGCTATATTTCCTGATGCAGAAACAGGGATAATGGCGGCTAAAAGAGATTTAGCTTTAAAGACAGAAAGATATGGTGGAAATGTAGATAAAATTATAGGAGAGTTTTCTCCTCGTGTAGACAACCCAGAATCATTTGACAATTATGTAAACTTTGTAAAATCAGGTGTAGGAGAAACCGTTGATCCTGGAGAAGAGGACGAACTTTTAAGAAGAGTTATTCGTTTTGAAAACAAACCAGATATTGCAAATCAATATTTAACGATGGTTGCTGATGGTGGAATGATCGACAAACAATTAAAAAGTTTGCAAAACGGTTTACAAAACATGTACAATGGTATACCTTCTGTCAAAAGAAGATGAGAATATTTATTACGCATTTAAGAAATATAATAAGATCATACTTATATAGAACAACAAAAAGAAAGGAAAAAGATCCTCATGAAATACATTGGGGAATAGGTGGAAAATGAACACAATAAAAATTACTGATGAACTGAAGGCTCGGATTCGTGACCATGAAGGTTGTAGAGACGAAGTTTATTTAGATTCTCTAGGCAAAGCCACGATTGCCATAGGACATTTGGTACAACCACACGAAAGAGATCGTTATAAACCAGGTGTTAAAATATCAGCAGATGAGATAGAAGACTTATTTTTAATAGATTTAAATAGAGCTTGTGCAGGAGCTGAAGAATTAATAGGGCAACTGTATAGAGGTGATAAAAGATTACCTCAAACAATTGAGCACGTGATCGTGGAAATGGTTTTTCAATTGGGAAAAACAGGTGTTTCAAAGTTTCGTAAGATGTGGAAAGCATTATCTGATGGCGATCGAAAAGAAGCAGCGGCTCAAATGAAAGACTCCAGATGGCATTCGCAAACCCCTGTGAGATGCGAAGCCTTAGCTGAAATCGTTGAAAACGCTTAGAGCGTTCTTCTAATAAAATTTGGGAATCGGCCTTCTTGCTTAAATGTCATGTAGGCCGCATACCAATCATTTTTGTATTCTGCTTGGCAGAAATCTTTAATATCCTCATCTTTATCTTCTTTGGTTTTAAAGAAGTTTAGAAAATGATTCATTGATCTTTTAGTTAAGTTAAACATTATTATCTCCTTGTTTTTCGTGGAGAATATAATGCTATTTTTTATTTTTACTTGTGCTTTTTAAATACTTCTGATGTGCTCTGATCTCTCGATGAATCTCAACCTGAGACCAATGAGCCATCGCCGCTTTGTGAATATCTTCTTGAAATACTTTTAACTGACCCATATCCAATTCAATAGGTCTACCAAGATTGTCTTGTGCTTCTTCAACCTCAGCTCTCGTTAAACTTAGATAGAGCTTACCGTCTTGATATACAATTCTACTCATTTTATTTCTCCCCAGTTGTCTCCTATTTCCGCATCACATTTGACCGGAACATGTAGTTCAACAGCAGATTCCATTATCTCTTTAATCTCTTTTACCTGGGTCTCATTGGCTATGGAGACGTTGAGTTCGTCATGTATTTGAATCATAGGAATTACGCCTAGATTTTTCCACAGATCCACCATGGCTTTTTTGGTTTGATCTGCTGCTGAACCTTGTATTAACCTATTCAATGCACGATAGGTTCCTGCTCTTTTCATCTCATTCCATGCCCAAGTTTTCTTAGCATTCTCATAAGACATCATTCTTTTGTCGTAGAAATCTTTGTTTTCCCAAAGTTCAAAACGACATCTTCTTCCGAGCAGTGTATTAATAAATCCATTTTGTTCGGTGTACCTTGTGGCTCGAACAATTATATTGTTTAGAAACTGAACATTATCATTATATTTCTTCTTCAAAGCTTTAGCTTGATCGGGACTAATATCTAAAGAATCAGCTAGCTTGGCTATCCCCATTCCATACATAAGACCGAGTCCAATAGTCTTGGCTTCTTTCCTTGAAATACCTGCCATTTCAGCAGTTACTTGGTGGAAGTCCTTACCCTCATGGAAGAACTTAATTAGGGTCTCAGCGCCCTCTAAACCGTGTTTTTGGGCATAATGTACGAGTAGTCTAGGCTCTTGTTGAGAATAGTCTAGAGATGCCCATTTATGTCCTTCTTCGGGTAAGAATAAGGATCTAATCTTAGGGCCAATCGCTTCGTTTCTAGCCGGAACTTGTTGGAGGTTTGGATTATTCATGGACAACCGACCACTGACCGTGCCCCCATACTCTCCTTTGAGCTGATTAATTTCAGCGTGGATACGACCATCAACTTGATGTTTAAGAATAGAATCAATGAAAGTTGTATGTGCTTTATTATATTCTCTAGCGACAGAGATAGATTGAATCAAAGGATTATCACTTTCTCTCATTAAGGTATTACTAATTTTTGCCTGCTTATTCTTTTCCGTGAGTTCATACTTCTCGCCTAGCTTATCAAATATTTTTTGTAGAGAAGCAGCAGCGTAAATATCCGAGCTACCAATATCAATGCCTGTTTCTTTTTTAATATTTTGATAAATCTTTTCTTCTTCTGACTTAAAAAACTTCTTCGTCTTTTCTGCTTTTTCTAAATCAACACGCACACCTTTCCAACGCATCTCTAATAATAATCGAAGTAAATCTGTTTCTAAATTAAAGATATCGGTTAGACCTTGCTTTTGAATTTCGACTCGTAAGAACTCCCAAAGTTTTAAAGTTAGTCTTGTATCTTGTTCAGCATAAACACCCGCAATCTCTACAGGAACCATGTGCATGTATTCAATTGCTTTAAAGCCGTGCTCTTTACCAAACTCTTCTAATAAGTTTCCTTGTTTTCTTTCTCCTAAATAATCTTTGGACAAACTATCTAAGCTATAACTATATCGATTCTCATCAACTAATGGAGCTGCAATCAAAGTATCATAAACTTTGGTGACATTACATTCAACACCCCAACGTCGAAGCCAACCTAAATCGTAAACAGCGTTGTGACAAATCACAATCGGATCTTCTTTAAATAATTTCACTAACCATTTCTTTACTTCTTCTTCAGAAAAATTACCACCTCGCTCGTGGCGAACAGGAAAGTATCCATCAAATCCTTCAAAAGAAATAGCAACACCCACAACAAAACCTTTGTTGGTTGCCCATCCTCCGCCTAAATTTTTAATCTCAGGATCATGAGTTTCTAAATCTATAGCTACTTGTTGTATTTTTTTGACATCAGGAAAGCTTGGTCTCGTCCATTCTGGTTTGTTATCTTTTTTTAATAAATCCATTTGTTGTTCAAATATCATCTTAGTATCTCCTCAAATTCGTAGGGGGAAGTAGAAGGAACAATGTATAAATTTTCTTTTGCACGTGTCATACCTACATAAAAAACTCTTCTTTCATCATCTCTATTTACCCACATGTTATCGTTAATTCTTTTAGAGATGTCAGAGAATAAAATAACATTCTGACTTTCTCCACCCTTTGCTCCATGAATGGTAGAAAGTTTTATATTCGCTTTCTCATCTAACTCATGCCCGCTCTTAAGTATATGTCTAATATAATTTCTATCGGATTCTGGTATTCTTTGAAGTGCCACCTCCCAAGGTGTTTCTAAAGGAACATTCAAACCCCATTCTTTACATAAAGTTTCGTAAGAATAAGTAGCTTCAATGTTTGCACCAAGCAATAGTTTCTTTCCCCTCGATACTCCCTCTTTTCCTACTGGCATGTACTGATATAAAAACTTTACATGCGAGCAAGGAATCTCTTCGTTTTTTTGTAATGCAATCCATGCACGATAAGCTGTTGCGATCTCATTACTAATCGATAAGTAATTATTTTTTTCATAAAAATAACCTTTATTTTTTAACTCTTTTGCAACTTCATTAATATAGTAATTGGTTCGACCAAGAATTAACCACTGACCACGGTCCAAATTAATACTTTCAAAATTAGTATTCCGCACTTGTCCTTCTTCTTTTCGAGGTTGCCATTCTTTAGTAATTCTCTTTTTTATTTTTGACACAAGGTTGTTTGACTTTGCGAATATTGTTTTAGGTATTCTATAGGATTGATTTAAAACTTGCAAATGACAGTTCAAATCAATGAGCTTCGAAACATCTGCGCCACTCCAAGAATAAATTGCTTGGTCATCATCGCCTGCTAGATAAGTAGCTTTGGCTTTGTTCATCATAAGGCGAACCATTTGCCATTCGTTTGGTTTTAAATCTTGAACCTCATCTACGATCACAATATCTAAATTAGGACATTGACCTATCTTATTAAACTCCGTAATTAAATCGGTATAATCTTTTACGCCCCGATGTTTTTTAAATAACCTGTAAGTTTTATCTATTCTTTGTAGTCTTGCTAATCCCCCTTTGACATGTCCATACTTTCGAAACTCTTCTTCTAAAGAAGTATTTTTAACACGATAGAGATCAATTAAATGCAGTCCTTCATCTTCTTCTCCAGGTACCACATCATCGGTTTTAATACTGCGAGATATATCGACGCCATATTCGTTATAATAATCTTTGAAATCTTGTCGCTGAATAATATCTGTATGACTACATCCCAACCACTGATAGGCAAGACTATGTAATGTACGAAACCATTTTAAATTTTTTTTCTCTAATTGAAATTTCTTACACGCCCTTTCAATGGCTTCGGTCGTTGCTTTTTTCGTAAAAGAAAAATATCCAATGCGATCCGGATCACGGCCCTCGGCCAACTGTTCTTCAACTAAACGCAATAAGGTCGTTGTTTTCCCTGTGCCTGGAGGCCCAATAATTTTACAGACGTTGTTTAAAATGGTATGGCCTCTTCTTTTTCTTCTTGTTGATGAAGTTCTACTTCTTGTTTTGTAGTAAACTTATCGCTTGGAACCCACCATACAAGCTGACCTTTTTTATTATTCAGCTTTCTTTTAGAATAATCTCCCCCTAAATTTCTTAGGAAAATACCCATTTGGTTAGAAGTTAAGATACCATATCTTCTATTTCTCATATACTCTTGAAGCTGATCCATACGGAAGTACACTTTTCTTTCTTCATCGTCCACGAAACACTGACCATTAAGAATATCATCAATATCCATGGCATTAGCTTGGTTAGAAATATATCGAGTTAAAACATTTCTAAATTCACCTTCAGGTGTCATTTCAAATTCAGATTGAACCTTAATAGCTTTCGATACGATATCGGTGATGTAGTAATCCCAATCTTCTCTTTTCATCATCGAAGGCATCGAGCCTAACTTGACTAAACATTTTTTTCTAAACTTATGTTGGTCGTACAATTCTTCGATTGTACACACAATCGTCTTTTCTTGATTAATAGTGACATGATAAATTGTATCTTCGTTATCACCATACTGAATAACATTACCTACATCTGTAATAATATTGCTATCACCAACACCATATTTTCTAATTCTACATTTAGATTTATTGCAGAAAGAACACATCGGTTGGTCTTTACATTTATATCCCCAATCTTTTTTATCAGATTGTTTAATAATCTTTTCAATCTCTTTAGGCGTTAGAGGATCTTCAAAATACTTTTGATGAAACTTATAAACTTCTTGTTCAAAGTTTTCTCCAAATTTTTTCTTTGCATATACGGCATACTGAAAAAGAAAGTTATCTCGACTACCGGGTTGCACTGTTTTGTTTTCTGTGATGTACGCTTCAATGCAATAAGGTGCATCAGCAAATTCTGAATTTTCTTTCTTCAGTGATAATTTTTTTAATTGTTCTTCTGTAAGAGATTTCTCTTCTACTTCTTTTAAAAATTCTTCTAGAGTTAATACATTTCCTTCTCCACTAAATGCATATCTTTCTGTGTGTTCTAGTCCATTATGATAAGGCATATTTAAAAAACTACCCACTTCCCAATCAGAGGGATTGCCTTCTCGCATTAGCTTTTCTTGTTTAGGAAAAACTTCGCAGTGACCAAGGCCCATGAACGCCGCTAATTCTTTTATCTTATTGTGAACTATTCCGGCAGGAACATACTCTTTAAAGAATAAAAAGATATGAGCACCACCACTTTTAGATTTAGTGACAATAAAAGGTAGATTTCTTTCCGATAATTTTTTAGCAATAGATACATGATCGAGGGGATACTCATCAACATCAATACATCCCCAACGGCATTTATCTTCATCATTGATAGGAAACACGCCAAGGCTTGGCCATGCACCTTCCAAATGATCTTGCCATAACTTATCTTCTAAAGGCTTCTTGCGAATCCAAGTTTCACCTTCTGCTTTATTATCTTCTCGGAGACTGTCTTTAGGCTGGAACGTACCATAAGCACGCTCCAACCCAAGAAAGATCTCTTTGAATTGAGAGACCCTTTTATCCATTAAAACGGAATGTCCTCAGAGCTGTTTGAACTGTCTCCTTCGTCATCATACTTGGCAGTCACTTTACCTTTTCTGACAGACTCATTGAAACTAGCAGCCATATCAAATGTTGATTCATCAGATAAGAACTCGTCTTTATTAACAACCCAACCATACCAAGAACCTTTGTCGTTTTGTTGTTTGATAGTAGTTAAGTGATAAACACGATACCAACTAGGAGCTAAGAAAAGCTGTTTAGTTTTTGGATTTTGAATGAATTCATTCTTCAAACTATAAGCCCAACTTCTAGCGGCCTTTAACTGAGTCGCCTTCATTGAAAGAATGGCAGGCTCTGGGGCGGCACCACCGTTTAAAAGAAGCACATAAAAGTTTGCACATTCTTCTAGATAGTTTCCGTTCTCAAGACGGAATTTTCCGTCATCTCCACGTACTGCGTTGGTTGGTTTATCTTTGGGTTCAAAGATATTAACAGGAGCAGAAGCACCTTTGCCTCTATCTGTCCACTCCAACCATACTTTTTCATATCCACAGACAACAACTTTAATACCGTCTTGTCCTGAATATAGTTTTTTACTGACATTATTAATAATCATGCCAGCTTTAGCACCATCAATTTCATCAACTTCTGGAGACATTGCGGCCAAGACTTTTAGTCTAGGCGTTGCAATATCATCGGTTGTGATAGTGTCTAGTCCTGCACCTGCGAACTGAACTAAGTTCTCTAAGTTCATAGCGGGTAGGCTTTCTGTCTTTGTGGTGACAGCACCATTAGCTTTTGTATTGCTCATTTTTATTTTTCCTTTTTATTTTTTTCGTTCGATCTTTACCTTTTTAAAGGTAAACACTCCAAATTTTTCTTGATCAACAGATGTCATCGAACCCTTGGCAATCTGCTCCTCTACTAATTTGGAAAGTGTATTCCATGCTACCGCTTTCTTATTGCTAGGATACAGACCACGGTCTTGTAGCTCGCTCATAAGATTAGTTGCATCGGAATCTTGTCCACGACCAAAGGTCAACTTTACTTCGTTCTTGATCACATCATCAAGTCCAAGTTCTTGCAATCGAGAAAAACAATAGTCTTCGTTTTCCATTGTAATGTTTGCACGTAGTTGATCTTTGACTGAAACCTTTGAGCCGTCCATTAAGGTTAATGACTTAACACCGGCACTCTCAATCATCGAAGGGATAACTTCATTTTCTAATTGAAATTCTCTCTCTTCTAATTGTTTGATCTCAGCTTTTCTTTCAGCGATTGTCATACGAACATTATCTAGTTCATTACACGCTTCGCCAAGATCTTTTACATCTGAACTATCTAAAGAATTAATCTTAGACTGTTCAAAAGCTTTATCTAATAGACCCATTTTTATTCTCCTTATTTTAATTCTATTGTTATAGGAATATATATAGCACTCTCTCTGTCCCATTTCAAGACTTTAAAATTATTATTTGTCATTTTTGCAGCGACAGCACAAACAATTCCAATTAATACAGGATCTCCCATCAATAATAAAAAATCATTAGAAGTGAAATCTTTTAATTTTTTCTCTACTGCAAAAGCAAATCTTGTAGAATTAACTTGTATTTGTTTGGGATTTTCAAACATAATTATAGGCGTTCCAAATCTTTCACAATCTGAAATATCCCGGTAACCACCATTAGGTAATTTTGTATTTGTTGTTACGTATACTTTGCTCATAATCTTTCTTTCGTTTATCGTATTAAAAATAGTCTATTTAATGTAAAATTTCAACATGAAATTTATTATGATCCTTTTTGTTTGTATTAACGATCCTTTTGCGCCTATTGAAAGCACTTGCGTAATGCAACCTTTAAAGATGACTTTTGATTCCATGAAAGAATGTCAACTTGCTGCTCAATATATTTATAAAGATATAAAAGGACCTGATATTCACATGACTTCTTTTTGTGCAGAAAAAAACTTGACATCAATATAGCTTATCCTATATAAAGAACTTAGAAAGTTTTTACGATGTTAAAATACAAACCACAACCCTATAAGGAAAGTCAATTACAATACTATAGTTATATTAACTATAACTTTGTAAATGATCATTTGTTAGAAGAAGATAATGTTCTTTCTAATATTGATGCAGATCTACCAACATCTAAAGAACTTCTTGAACAAAGAAAGAGATACAATGCCATAAGTAAAAAAATGGATAGTCAGATTAGAAAACAAAGAGCTAATAAAATTCTTAACCCACACTTTCTATATGAACATCAAATTTCTGTCGTTGAAGATAGCGAAGACATTTATGTTATTGATCGAGACGGTTCTTTAATCAAGTGGGACCGAGACACATACAATCATTTTAAATATAACAAAGGATTTAAATTCAAACATGTATCCAAATTTTAAAACACAACCTTTCCAACATCAGCTCCAGGCATTGGGTTGCTCTTGGGATAAAACTAATTTTGCCTACTTCATGGAAATGGGCACGGGAAAATCAAAAGTATTAATTGATAATATTGCAATGCTTTATGACAAAGGAGAAATTAATTCTGCTGTTGTGATTGCGCCTAAAGGTGTGTATCGCAACTGGGAAAGACTAGAAATCCCTGCTCACTTGCCTGATCATATTGAAACAAGAATTACCACTTGGGTAGCTCCAAGCTCTCGTACTAAAGAAGATACAAAAAATATGGATGCTTTATTTACTACCTTTGATGGCTTAGATATTTTCTTAATGAATGTTGAAGCTCTATCAAGTAAACCGGCAGCGGAGTTCTTAGCGAGATATTTAAACTCATCAAACAGTTTGATTGCTGTGGACGAAAGCACCACGATTAAAACAGTCAATGCTAGTCGTACAAAAAATATTGTCAAAGTATCACGCTATGCAAAGTATCGTCGTATCTTAACAGGATCTCCTGTCACGAAAAATCCTTTGGATTTATATTCGCAGTGTCAATTCTTAGATGAAGATCTTTTAGGTTTTAGTTCTTACTATGCTTATAAAGCGAGATATGCGATTGAAGTTAAAAGACATTCTTCAACACATTCGTTTAATCATATTGTAGGATTTCGAAACTTAGATGAACTATCGTATATGTTAGGTAAATTTTCTTTTCGAGTTCTCAAAGAAGATTGTTTAGATTTACCTTCGAAGATTTATTCACCGAGATATATCCAATTAACCAAGGAACAAGAGAAAGCGTACAATGATCTCGCAACGTTTGCGATTGCTCAGCTTGAAGGACAAACGCTCACGGTTAATAATACGATGACCATGCTACTTCGACTTCATCAGATTACTTGTGGCTACTTGCCCACGGACGACGGCCAACCGCCCGTTCCTTTAAAGAACAATCGAATGACAGAACTCTTAGATGTTTTAGAAGAAACAGAAGGAAAGGTTATTATCTGGGCAAACTATCGTTATTCTATTTTTGATATAGAAAAGAATTTAAAGAATAAGTTTGGCGAAGATAGTGTCGTGACTTACTTTGGCGATACCAAAGATAAAGATAGACAAGACATTGTTAAAAGGTTTCAGGACCCTGAAAGTCCTGTTCGTTTTTTCGTAGCTAATCAACAGACCGGTGGCTACGGATTAACTTTAACACAGGCTCACACAGTTGTGTACTATTCTAATAATTATGATTTAGAAAAAAGAATACAATCTGAAGACAGAGCTCATCGAATCGGTCAAAAGAACAATGTGACATACATTGATATTATTTGTGAGAAAACAGTTGATGAAAATATCGTCAATAGTTTGCGTAATAAAATTGACTTGGCCTCACAATCACTAGGAGAAACGTTAAAAGAATGGCTAATAGAAAGCACAGCGAAGAAGTAAAACTATACTTCGCCTATGGTTCGAACATGAACCACGAACATATGAAGCATCGATGTCCGAAAGCTAAGTATTTAAGAAAGATGACTCTTCCTGATTACGAATTAGTTTTTCGATCGGTGGCAGATGTACAAGAAGCACCGGGCAAAAAAGTAGAAGGAGCATTGTTTGAGATAACAAAAGATTGTGAAAGAGCTTTAGATCGATACGAAGGGTATCCGCATCTTTACACAAAAAAAGTTGTCGATGACATTATGTTTTATACCATGGTAGATAAGGATAG
>Ga0208898_1001465_pt1 | contig 15647 bp, 12 predicted proteins | sample VirMetDEL_Mar_4_FD_184513 | JGI IMG/M metagenome (GOLD analysis project Ga0208898, IMG submission 184513) | Aqueous microbial communities from the Delaware River and Bay under freshwater to marine salinity gradient to study organic matter... | ecosystem: Environmental > Aquatic > Marine >...
TTCCCCACGGCTGAGCTCAAGGTGATTGACATGACTCTGCGGATGTTTGCCGAGCCCATCCTCGCGCTTGATACCTGTTCCCTCGCCACGCACCGGGACAACATCGCCCGGCAGAAACAGGAGCTGCTCGACAACGCCGGCATCAAGGACAAGAAGGACTTGATGAGCAACAACAAGTTCGCAGAACTACTGCGCGATCGGGGGATAGAGCCCCCGATGAAGATCAGCCCGACAACTGGAAAGGAAACATATGCGTTTGCAAAATCGGATCAGGAGTTTTTGGCGCTACAGGACCATGAAGACCCGGAAATTGCTACCCTGGTGGCTACGCGTCTTGGGGTAAAATCCACCCTAGAGGAGACGCGCACAGAGCGGTTCCTCAGCATCGCTTCGCGCGGCTTGTTCCCGGTGCCGCTGCGGTACTATGGCGCCCATACGGGACGTTGGTCTGGCTGCTTGACGGGGGACACGATAATCACGGTGTTAGAGGATGGGGCTACCGCCCCGAGGGACAAAGCGTTAGAGGATGTGAAAGATACGGACCGCATATGGGACGGGGCCGAGTTCGTCACGCATAGAGGAGTTGTATTCAGTGGAGAGCAGGAAGTTATGACCTGGGACGGAGTACGAGGCACACCAGACCACGTCGTGTTTACCTCCGAGGGGGAGATGACGCTCGCGGAAGCCGCACACGCTGGGATTGGCATTTTACAGGGAGGGTATGATGGGCATGAACCAACGGGAGCTTGAGGCCCTGTATCGTGATCGCGCAAATCAAGTGAAAGAGGCCCTAGCAGGGTCGCCTCTCGTCCTGCATAAGCAGCTGATGCACAGAATGCCGCTGGCCCGGAAGCTGCACTGCCACTGCAAGGTTTGCGGAAAAGATAAACGCGTAGAGGTCAGAAACATTTTGGTTAACGGACAGCGCGAGTGCAATAATTGCCATGGGCTTAAGGCGTACCGTAAAACGTACTATAAAAACCGGTCCGCTAGGGTATCAGAGCCTGGGTATCGAGACTATATGAGCGTGCGCCAGTCGATAGGGCTCATAGCGGGGGAGATTAACACCGTGCGGTATCGGGCGGGCCATTGGCACGGTCGCCCCTGTGCCCCAGAGGAGCGGGACGCGTTTTTGTTTGAGTCTAAGGAGGTCGCTACGCTTTGGGTTATCCAGGAGCTCGGCATTAGGCCCTCAAAGGCACACCGTTTGCGGCGGATAGACGACACTAAGCCGTTCATGCCGGGGAATGTAGAGTGGAGGAAGGGGTGATAGAGCCGACGTATGACATCTTAGACTGCGGGCCTAGAAATAGGTTCGTGGCTAACGGAAAAGTTGTTCATAATTGCGACTCCGTGAACATGCAAAACCTACCCAGCCGCGGCGGGCCGTACGCTAAGGTGCTAAAGAACTGCGTTGTGCCGCCCGATGGGCACATGATTGTGGACTGCGACGCCTCGCAGATTGAGGCCCGTGTCCTGGCTTGGTTCGCCGAGCAGGACGACCTGGTCGATGCATTTGCTAACCGTGAGGATGTTTACAAGAAGATGGCCAGCTCCATCTACAAGATCCCCGTAGAGGAAGTTACCAAGCAACAACGTCAGGTAGGTAAAGTCGCGATCTTGGGTTGCGGATACGGCGTCGGAGGGGCCAAGTTTAAGACCGTCCTCAAGCTCATGGGCGGCGTAGATGTAGACGAGGACGAGGCCAAGCGCATCGTTACCCTGTACCGTGAAACAAACCCCAAGATCCAACGACTGTGGTGGGATGCTGGGGCCATGCTCGAGCGCATGGTGCAGGGGCGAGACAAGCAGTTCGGCCGCGAGGGCGTCGTCCGTGTGGATCACAAGGAGAACGCTATCTGGCTGCCGTCGGGGCTGCCCATTCTCTACCCAGACCTGAGCGTAAAGCGTAGCGACAGTCGAGCGGAGTATAGCTATAAAGGTAGAGGTAAAAGCCGAAATTACATATATGGAGGGAAATGTGTGGAGAATCTTACCCAGGCGCTAGCGCGGTGTATCATCGCCGAGCAAATGTACATTATTCAGCAGCGGTACCGGGTGGCGCTGACCGTCCATGACTCCGTGGTTGTCGTCGTGCCAGAAGCTGAGATTGTAGCGGGCACACGGTATATCATGGGGTGCATGCGGTATCTACCCGATTGGGCGAAGGGCTTGCCTATCGACTGTGAGGCCGAAGTAGGTTATACATACGGAAACCTTACGGAGTTCGAGAAATGGCTAGCAAACCGGGAGCAGTGATCCCTTGGACCTACACAAAAGTTAAGGGGTTCGCTACGTGCCCCAAACAGTTTCATGCGCGGTATATCGCGAAGTCCCTACCCTTCGTGGAGACCGAAGCGACCAAGTACGGCAACGAAGTTCACGACGCATTTGAGCACTACTTCAAGTCAAACCGCCCCCTGCCGCCGAAGCTGCAGCACTACCAGCCATACCTAGACGCTCTCGAGCGTAAGGAGGGGGAGAAGATTGCCGAATACGCGTTCGGCCTTACAGTCGACCTGGAGCCCTGCAACTTCTTTGACGCGAATGTCTGGGTGCGCGGCAAGATCGACCTGACTATCCTGCAGGGAGATACAGCCTACGTCGTCGACTACAAGACGTCTAAGAGTGCGCGGTACGCCGACATGGACCAGCTAGAGCTTATGGCTATGGCTATCTTCAAGCACTTCCCCGAGGTTAAGCACGTCAAGGCGGCGCTGATCTTTGTTGTGGCCAAAGGCGTGGTCAAGGGAGAGTTCCACGCAGCTGACGAGGCTGCGCTATGGGGGAAGTGGATGAAGAAATTAGCAACGATGCACGAGGCCGAAAACGTCGACGTGTGGAACCCAAAACCCAGCGGCCTATGCCGCGCCTGGTGCGACGTCATGGACTGTCCGCACAACGGCAAAAACGAATGAGGAGAAGAGAGATGAGCGCATTTGCAAACGGGTTTATAGGAACGTGCGTCGCCGTGATTTTCTGCGCGGCGGTGGTTGTGTTCTTCACCGCGATAGAAAGGGCGGAGCAATTACAGTATGATCTAACCGCGTGCGAGGCGCTCGCCGCCGAGGTAAACAAATAGGAGTCCTATATGCCCTACGTGAACAAACCCCGCCCCCACAAGCACGAGTACGAGCTGCAGAAGAAGCGCGGCGAGCACGAGAAACGCATGGAGCGGCAACGAGCCCGTCGGGCCTTCGATAAGAAGCACGGCAAGGCTGCACGTAAGGGCAAGGACATCAGCCACAATAAGGCGTTCGTAAACGGCGGCGACAATAAAGACGGCTACAAGCTGGAAGCGCCGAGCAAGAACCGGGCGCGTAATTACAAGAAGAAAACCCCCAAGTCTAAGTAAGGATCTCTCGTGGAGATACTAAATGATAAGGCCCTGGTGTTTGATACTCCGGGAGCTGAGCAACTTCTCACGGCCATCGGCAATAGTAAGCGCCTATCAGATGGTCGAATTGCAGTGAAATGGGACATCCCGGAAGTACAGGCCCTGCATGATTTCGGCATTCGCGCTCCCAGCCCCATCGAGCGTAAGTACCTATGGACAGGCAAGTTCAAGCCGTACGATCACCAGAAGTCAACGGCGTCGTTCTTAACTAAGCACAAGCGCGCGTTCTGCTTCAACGAGATGGGTACAGGTAAGACCGCATCCGCCATCTGGGCGTCTGACTACTTGATGAACGAGGGCTTCGTTAGCCGAGTACTGGTAGTGTGCCCAGTATCTATCATGGACTCCGCTTGGCGCGCCGATCTATTTTCCTTTGCCATTCACCGTGCAGTGGACGTGGCTTATGGGCCCCGAGCTCGACGCGAGGCGGTTATCAATGGCCCGGCCGAAATCGTCGTAACGAACTATGATGGCATCCGCGGGCACGTTGACCTGTATAAGAAAGGCGGATTTGACCTCATCATCATCGACGAGGCCACGCACTACAAGAACGCCCAGACACATCGCTGGAAGGCCCTGGCTAAGCTGGTTGATGAGGACACGTGGTTGTGGATGATGACCGGCACACCCGCCGCGCAGAGCCCTGTAGACGCTCATGGGCTGGCCAGGTTTATCAACCCCGGTGCAGTGCCCCGCAGCATGGTCCGATGGCGTGACGTGGTTATGATCAAGACCGGGCAGTTCACCTATGAGCCTCGCCCAGGGTATCAGGAGATCGTCCACCAGGCACTGCAGCCAGCGATCCGGTTCACGAAGGACGAGTGCCTCGACCTACCGGGCATTGTGTACACCAAGCGTAAGGTCGAGCTCACCGCGCAGCAGAAAAAGTATTACAACGACGTTCGGCGTGTTGCTCGTACCGAGGCAGCAGGGGAGACAGTCACTGCAGTGAACGCTGCGGTAAAGATGAGCAAGCTGCTGCAGATATCTGCGGGCGCGGTCTATAGCGACGAGGGGGAGACAGTAGAGTTCGACGTATCCAACCGGTACAACGCACTGCGAGAGGTGCTCGACGAAGCTGCGCACAAGATCCTGATTTTTGTGCCGTTCAGGCATACGATTGAGATGCTACGCGAGCGACTCGACAAGGATGGCTTTACAACTGAAGTCATCTCCGGGGACGTTAGCGCGGGCAACCGCACCGACATCTTCAAGCGGTTTCAGGAGACTAAGAACCCGCGCATTCTCGTGATCCAGCCGCAAGCCGCGGCGCATGGGGTTACGCTTACCGCCGCCGATACCGTCGTCTGGTGGGCCCCTGTGCCCTCACTAGAGACCTATGCCCAGGCCAACGCACGTGTGGACCGCGCAGGGCAAAAGAACAAGTGCACCGTAGTGCAGTTGACCGGCTCGCCGGCGGAGGCGCGGCTATACGCTATGCTGGACAAGCGCATTAAAAATCACGATGCGCTGATCAGTTTGTACGGGGATGTGCTTGACATAAAAGCCTAACCGGTTTATAAAAGAGTTATAACCAAGCCACGAATGTTTCGTGGAGTAACAACGGAGAACCTCATGACCATCGACAAGCCCATTGTCGAGCTCGTTAAGCAGTACATCTCACTGCGCGAGCGCAAATCCAACCTCGCCAAACAGTACGGGGAGAAGAAGGCGCGCATCGAGAACGACATGAACGACATCAGCGACCTGCTGATGTCTCACCTAAAAACACTAGATGCTACAAGCATCAACACTCCAGCGGGAATGATTATCCGCAGTGTGAAGACTAACTACTGGACGTCCGATTGGGAGAGCATGCACGAGTTCATCCGTGAGAATGACGTCCCAGAGTTCTACGAGAAGCGCCTTAACCAGGGCCAGGTGCGTGCCTTCTTGGAAGAAAACCCCGAGGCCGCGGTTCCGGGGCTTAACGTAAATTCAACCTATTCACTAACCGTACGGAGATCAAAATGACCGATACACAGCAAAAGGAAGACGTAGTCCGCGTCTTCACCGGAATTCCCGGAAAGTGGCGCACGCTAGTCGGCGCGTCAAACTACATGGGCGTAGGACACAGCACCATTAAAGACATGCGCAAGTTCGGGCAGGTACCCGACGAAGCCGTGCTGCAGATTGGTGCGCGCACTTACTACGACGCCGACCTCATCATCGAACACCTCAAGCATTTGCAAGGAGTAATCGCCAATGGCTAACGCTTTAGACGTCCTCAAAGGCGGCACCGACCTCACGACCAGCAGCCGCTATCAGAAAGCGCTGGACAAGACCCGTAAATCCGCGGGCGGTGGCGGTGACCACAAGCGCGTAAGTATCCGCGGTAAGGTCTTCCGTGTCATGCACGGTAAAGAGCAAGTGCATACGTTTAAAGACGGCGTCATGGACATCGTTATTGTTGATACGAGCCCCGTCGTACGCACTTACTACGATAAGGACTATAATCCTAAGGCGGACGCCCCGGTGTTCCCCGCATGTTGGTCTAATGACGGCGTGGCCCCTGACGATCGCGTTCCGACTACGGCACGGCAGTGCAAAACCTGCGCGAAGTGTGACATGAACATCAAGGGCTCCGCACGTTCTGGCCAAGGTAAGGCGTGCCGCTACAGCATGAACCTGGCGTTCTACTTCAACAACAAGTGGGACGACGTCTATCTCCTGTCCGTGCCGGCCATGTCGTTGTTTGGTAAGGCCGACGGCAACAACTACCCGCTGCAGGCGTATCTCAAGACTTTGGCGGCGCACCAGACCCCTGTGCAGGCCGTCGTGACGCAAGTCACCTTCGATACCGATGCCGAGGGCCCCAAGCTGTTCTTCACCCCCACCGAGCGGCTCGACGTTGATACGTTTGATATGGTCGACGAGAAGGCGGAAGACCCGGCAATCGCACAGATGCTGGAGCTCAACTTCCAGCCCAAGGCGGATGATACCGACGACGACGAGCCGAAGGCGGCAACGACTGCCCGACGCAAGGCCGCGGTAGTTCAGGATGACGAGGACGACGCCCCGTTCGAAGAGCCCAAGAAGCGTGGTGGGCGTAAAGCCGCTGCGGTAGTCGACAACTCCGCGGAAGATGAGCTTGACGAGTGGTAACCCTCTCGGTGTAAGTTTGTTAAGGCCGGGCAATACTGCCCGGCCGTTTTTTTCCTGGAGTTACGGGCTATGCAGCCAACAGAGTTTTTGCGGGCGGTGTTGCCCGATGAAGGCTACTACTGCCTTTTTGCCGCTAACAGCGCGGCAGACGCCCGGCGCCAGAAGTTTTACAGTTCACCAGAAGCCCTCTTTGCGAACGCGCAGCGCGCGAATGGTGCAGGGTATGACGTATACTTCGCCCTGGCGTCGTTTACCGAAGCCGGATCCCGCAAGGCCGAAAACGCCGTCAGCATGCGAGCGTTTTTCCTAGACCTAGACTGCGGCCCCGGAAAACCATTCCGAACCCAAACTGATGCAATTGCGAAGCTGTCGGCGTTCCGCCGCGCTATCGGTCTCCCCGCCCCCATCCTCGTATCTAGCGGCTATGGAGTGCATGTCTACTGGCCTCTTGAGGAGGCCGTTCCGGTAAGTGATTGGGCCCGCGCCGCTAAGAAGCTCAAGGCCATGTGCGACACGCACAAGCTCGAAGCCGATCCTGCCGTCACATTAGATAAGGCGCGCGTGCTGCGCATTCCCGGCACGGACAACTACAAGCGCGAGACCCCCGCCCCGGTCAAGATAGTGAGCCTGGCGCAGTCCGCCATAAGCTTTGAGGACTTCGCCGCGGCGGTCGGGGCTAAAGCCGGGATCGAGCAAATCCTGCGCCCCACCGAGGGTATGAAAGACGCGATGGCCAGGACCGAGAAGTCTCTGGCAGCGATGGATTCGATCTACAAGTATTCATTCGCGGACATTGTCCGTCGGTCTAAGCGAGGAAACGGATGCGCGCAGATCATAAACGCGATTGTTAATCAAGCGACCTTAGAAGAGCCTCTGTGGCGTGCCGCCCTGTCTATCGCATCCGTATGCGAGGATGGAGTAGAGTCCGCCCATAAGCTGTCCCACAGGCACCCCAACTACAGCCCGGGGGAGACGGAAAAGAAGCTAAGCGAGATCCAGGGCCCGTATGGGTGCGACAAGTTCAAGCAGCTAAACCCCGAGGGGTGCAAGAACTGCCCGGTAGCGAAGAAATGCACGAACCCGATCCAGCTTGGGCGGTACATACCCGAGCGCGACGCCGAGGATGAAGTTGTAGAGGCGGTTCGCCCTGAGGGAGCCAAAGACTTTATCGGCGACGAAGAGAACCCCACGGGCATTGTGGTCGCAGATGGAGAGCAGATCGTAGTCCCGGCATACCCCGAGCCGTTCTTTAATGGGCCGCGCAACGCGGTGTGCATCAAAAAAGTAGATAGTGATGGAGAGGAGTATACGCACTTTGTTTACCGGGACCCGTTCTACGCGGTCAAGCGGGTCAAAGACCCGGACAAGGGCGAGATGGTGATCATGCGCCTGCATCTGCCGCAAGACGGTGTGCAGGAATTCATCGTACCGCTAACGTCGATCACCTCGCGAGAGGAGTTCAGAAAGTGTGTTGCCGAGCACGGCATCACCGCACATGGAGATTCATTAGGTTTATTGGTGGCATATATGGTTCAGTGGATAGAACACTTACAAAGTAAAGAGTCCGCGCTTGCTGCGCGCAAACAGTTCGGATGGACCGGCCCGGCGAGTGCCCGGTCGTTTGTCCTAGGCAGCAAAGAGTACATGCCGGACGGCAGTGTCGTGCATAACCCCCCGTCCAGTTCGACGGCGCAGTTTATGGGGGCCTTCGACCCCCGGGGCACCCTGGAGGAATGGAAAGAGGTCGCGGAGTTCTTCGATCGTGACGGCATGGAGATTTTTCAGTTCATGATGTGCGCGGCTCTCGGGGCTCCGCTCATGGACCTCACGGGGTGGAACGGCCTATCCATCAACGTTTTCGGCAAAAGTGGACTGGGCAAGACCACGATCGCTTCGGCAGGATTGGCGGTGTGGGGCGACCCGACACGCATGAAGATGCACTTGAACGACACGGCTAACTCAAGCATGAACCGTCTCGAAATCTTCAAAAACCTGCCCGTGCTCCTCGACGAGATCACGCTGAGCGGCGATAGAGAGCTCTCCGAGTTGATCTTTAAGGTGACTGCCGGGCAGCAGAAGAACCGCATGTCCGGTAAGAGCAACGAGGAGCGGCGCCGCGGCGAGCCATGGGCGCTGTTGAGTTTCATGACCAGTAACGCCTCTGCGGTTGAGCTGATCCGAGCGAATAAGACCGTCTGGGACCCGGAAGCGCAGCGCATGCTAGAGTTCCACGCGGCGAAGTACCAGTTCAACGATAAGGCCATCACCGACCAGCTGACCGACAAACTTAACGGCGTGTCAGGCACGGCGGGTCCGGTGTTTATTTCCTACGTTGTCCAGAACCGCCAGACGGTGACCGAGCTGCTCCGCAAAGTCCAACGCAAAGTTGATACTGCCGCAGGGCTGGAGAGCGAAAACAGATACTGGTCTGCGGCCGCGTCGGTGACGATGACCGCGCTAGTGTTGAGTAAGCGCCTTGGGCTGCTTACTTATGATGAAAAGAAACTTTTCGATTGGGTTATTAACATGCTGAAAGAACACAAGGCTTCCGTGCAGGAAGGCATGCTCTCCCCCGAGCAAATTATCGCGCGCTATCTTGCGGAGTCTCAGGGCCGCACTCTGCGCATCGCCTCCACCGTGCGGGGCAAAAAGATCGAGGATGTATCGGACCTGGTTGACCCGGAGCGCACGCCATACAATGAGCTCGATGTTCGCTATGAGACCGACCGCAACGTGGTCTTTATGGACACCAAGCCACTGCGCAAGTGGTGCGCGAAAGAGCGGATCGCCTATGAGCCCCTGGTTAAAGCCCTTACAACCGCTGTGGGAGCGCGCAGCACTATGAAGCGTATGGGCACGGGCACGTCCCAGGCCCTGCCCCCTGTGTGGGCGCTAGAGGTACCCCTGCTGACCGACGTGTTGTCGGAGGCCGTAGGCGGTGAGTGAGTCCCTGGTCGCTTCGGTTGACGATATGAGCCCCGACGGGGTTCGCATCGCGGTGGAGTGGGATAAGTGGGAGTTGGGAGCGTCGGTGTTCGTGCCGGCGCTGGCCGTGGATACGGCCATAGCGCAGTTTAACTCTCACGCAGCCCGTAGAGGGTGGGCTTTAATTACCCAGATCGTAGTAGAGGACGGCCTGTTAGGCGTCCGAGCATGGAGAGTTGATCATGAGCACAATAATCAGTCCGAGCGTGAAGGCGACGTCGAAAGCGTCAGCTAAGGAGAAGCGCATCGCGATGGAGCACCTGCCGTTTTATCACTTCAAGGAAGAGCCGATAGACGGCGTCTATGTGAACGCCACCATCGCAGACAATATCATGAGCGCCCGCGCGGCCTGCGACGTGACTGCACTTCATGTAGCCAAGCAGCTGGGGGTCTCGCCCACTGTGTATGGCAAGTGGGAGCGCGCCGATGCCCCCATCCCCGCTAAGGCCTTGTGGGTCCTGGCTGGGGTTCTTGGGGCCAGCCTGCACGACCTACTCGACGGGCTACCGGAGGACGGGGCTAAAAATCACTCGCCGAGTTAATCAGATCCAAGAAGGAGAGGGCGTCCTGGTCCATCGCAGACATGCGATCTAGCTCGTCCTTGTAGGTCACGCTCAGGCCGTGCGTCTTCTCCATCTCGCGGCTCTCCCGCGATTTCATAGACCTAGACAGCGTGTCGTCTGTAATGGCCGCCTCCGGGTGGTCCTGGTTGAAGCGGGCGATTTGCTCGAGTGTATGAGCCACCCCCGCGTAACTTCCCCTACGGAGCTCGAGAGCGTACCGGTCGAGCAGCTTGTTACGCCGTGCACCGATGGCGCGGTCGATTTTGGCCGTTTGCTGCGTCGCCTCCTGGACTCGAGTATAAGCCGCCGGCGTGAACCCCAGAGCCTGGGCAAACAGCTCGTACCCAGTGAAGTCGTCGTAAATTGGGCTGCCCGTCCGGGTGTTTGCCCCACCCTCGCGGTAGTAGCGCGCCGTTTTAATCAGGTTGCGGATCGCCGTAGGGGAGATGTTCTCGAAGCCCCGGCCCCACTGGCCACTACTAAAGTCCTTCATGCCCTGCTGGCCCTGTTTAACGAGACTCCATGATGGGCCGAGAACGTGTGAGAGCACGTGCTCGCTAAGCGGCTGGCCCTCAAGATACGGGTTGTCCCGCATGATCAAGTCCGGGAAGGATAGCGAGATACGATTGGCGGCGTCAACACCCAGCAATGTAAGTACGCCCTTGTGGAGCACGTCGTTGTTGCCGAGGAAGTTCTTAGCTACGGTATCAAATTCGTTCTCGTCGTCGCTGGCCAGCATGTCGTACAGACGCTCAATGAGGCCATAGAGCGGCATGCCAACGGCGCCTGCTAACATTCCAGTAGAGGCGTGCAGCAGCATCAACTGCTTCATACCCACGCGCGCGGCTTCGAGCTCCGCGGGGGGGAGTTCACCCAGACCCACTTTATGCTTGATATAGCGGTACGTGTCCGCCGCCATGCGCACCTGGAGTGCGGCTTGGATAAGCGTCCAGTTCTTAAACAGCATCGCCGTACGGCCGAAGCCCTTCTGCGCCAAGCGCGGCGCGGTGTGGATGCCCGACCCGCCGTTGACTTCTAGCGTGTCTTGTATGGCTAGCTGCGCGGCCTTCTCTTGTAACTTCGCTGGGTCCGCGCCGGAGTTGTCCGCGGTGAGTTTTTGCAGGGCCAAGGTGTATGCCGCTATCGACGTCACTTGGCTGGGCACCTGCTCTGATACGTGGAACGGGAACGCCAAGAAGCTAGCGACTTTACCGATTGGTGTTTTGCCCGTGGGGGTCTCTTGCACCGACTCCATCCACACCGATCGACGGAAACGCCCGTTGTCGGCCATGGCCTTAACCAAGGGGCCCAGGTTTTGTAGCCGCGCTTTCAGCTTAGGGTGAGCCTTAAACAGTGGACCCAGGTCGTCGCGCAGGACGTAAGCACCCTCATCGTTGAGTGTGAAGTAGTTGTCCAAGGACGGCTCAGACTTGCGTGTGATGGTCTCGTACTCGCCGGGTACGCCTGTGGGCACTTGGATCGTATGTGTGCCTACGCCGAAGTAGCTGTTAGCAAAAATCCCCAGGCCGCGCTGGATAGCTACGGCCGATTTAGCTACGCCGTATTTTCCTCCAAGTACGCTGATAGTGGTAGTCGGCAGGGTCGCATAGGACAGCAGCCACGTAGACGGGTTTGTCAGCATCCAGAAGAACGACGTGGTGTTAAGTGTCCGCGCTAGCGTATCCCGTCGCGGGTCGATGGCGGTCAGATTGTTTAGGCGCTTGAGAAGCTCTTCGACGATAGAGCGCTCCATCGGCGCTTTTTCCCTAGCGAATTTGCCCTCGCGCTCAACCAGTCGTTCCCCACTAGCCAGCGCACGTGCCCCAGGGCGCACTCGAATAAGATCGAGCAGGTCGTCGGAGATCCGGCGCGCAGCGTTTCGTACCCGCGCAACTTCAATGTTGCGCGCCAGTGGGTACGTCGACTCCGTGAAGGCTTCGTACAGGTTCTCAGCATCGGCGCCGAGCACGCCTCGACCTTCTTCACCGCCACGTTTACTCAACGCTTTCATCAGCGACGTTTCCGGGAGGAAGTCGATCATAGACTTGGCGAAGTTCTGCTTGAACGCGTCGATCTCGGCGGACTTGGTCGGGTTCTTCTTTGCGTATCGCAGGATCGCCTCGTCCAACTTCTTCATGACCAGAGCAAACTCAGTGCCGCCGAGGCGGCCGCTGTACGCGCGGGTCTCCATATCGCTACGCGTCATGGTCTCGATGTCGCCGACAATTTGGAACCCTTGTTCTTTGGCGCGAGCCTGCAGCTCGAGCTTACCTGCCAGCATGGCCGCTTGGGTATCGAACGTTTGTAGCACTTCTTCTCGTGATATAGTGCCGTCTCGCGCGTCCATGTGCCTAACCTGAGCGGACAGGAAATACTTACCCCGAGCACGAGACAGACGGGAGTAAGCCTCGAGCTTCTCGAAGTCCATCATCTTGTCGATGTAGCCTTGCACCGTGGCAAGAGTGTCGGCGTCCCCGGCGAGCGACTCGCGCATGTCTGACTCCACGCGGGTTTTGTAGGCCGCAAACAGCTGCTCATTGATTGCCAGGGTCTGGCGGTAGAGCTTTTTCGCATCGGTGGACAACTTCGCATATTCCTGCGACGTCTTTTGCCACAGCGCAAAGCGCTTACTATCGCGTCCATACCGTTTAGCTGCTTGTTTCTCTGAGATAGACCGGTCGGTGGTGTTGTGGGAGTCGTCAGTCTTGTACTGAGACAGTAACTTGTACTCCGCGGGGTTCTTAGCCTTTAGTTCCAGGATCTTGCCGGCGACGTAGTCGATCGGGGCATAGCGGCGTTGGATGGCGGACTCGAATCCGTTAATCAGCGCAGAGACTTTATCCGCATGCGGGATCTTGAACTTGCGGGCCAACTGGATGATTGGGTTAAGCGGGGTGAGTAGTCCGACACCGTTGCGCAGCGCGGAGCCGAGATCGTTCTTAACTGCATCCGTGATCTTACCGGCGACCGTACCCCGGCCACCGCCCGTAGGAGCGAACGACGACATCTGCGTGGGCTTGAGAGCACCCTGCGCGGCGTAGTCCGCCACGTTGTTCATCTGATACAGAGCTTGCGCGTATATGTCGCCCGGGTCTTGTGCCATGATGGCCTCGACCGCATTGTAGAAGTTAGCCGAGCGCGCCGCGTCTGGTCCGTAGTTGTACCCCAGCAATCGGCCAAGCGCATTGCGGAGCTTGTCAAACAGACCTCGAGGTTTCTCAGTGCCTGGCTCCACTAGACGGGCAACGGCGTCGCGCACTTTATTATTAGAGACCAACTCAGTGACGAACTCGTCGAGGTTTAGCGTGGCGATCTGGGCTTCATGCGCGAGGTCCGGGTCCTCCTTTACGAGATCCAAGGTCTCTTGCAGCTGTTTAACAGCAGCGCGTTCGTTGACCGTGCGCTCGGCGTCTGGTTTTGCCAGCACATGTCGGGTAGCCCAGTGCATGACTTCGTGCAGCACCGTGTGTGCGTTCATACCCGTTTCGGAGTCGAGGGTGATAGTCCGTGTAGCCGGGTCGTACTTGCCGCGGAAGGGCGCGTTGTCAACGACGACAACAGTGGGGGCGTTATCCCCAGCCTTCTTGAGCAGGCCGAGCGCGAGGCGCACGACGCTTGTAAGGCCGAGAGCGTTCTTGACTTCAGGACGCGCAAGAATGGCTTCCACCGCGCCGATCACGTTGTTGCCCCGTAGATGCCCGATCAGTGTCGGGTCTGTTTTACCATCGAGCGCATTCGCTGTGTTTTTACGCTGCTTGGCTTGGATCGGGTTTTCGCCCGCTACTGTGGCCGCTCGCGTCGCTTTGGTTTCGGTCGCTTGGCTTTCCAGTGGGGTCGGCGTCGCTTTTTTCGCCGTCGGGTGTTTCCGCGGTGTTTGCTCGGGCGTAGGTTGGCTTAGACCCTCGAGCGTCGCAGCGTCGATGTTTGATTCTACCCAACGCTTAGCCTTGTTATCGGCGCCCTCCAGGATTTTGCGTAGCGCAGTGGTAGGGTTGGGGTATGCGCGCAACGTTTTCGACGCAGCTATGGCAGCATCCTGGCGTGAGGAAGGGCCGCCGGACTCACCTGCTTGAATGGCGTCTAGGATGCGGGCTTTGTCTTCTGGCGTAGTGACGTCCGGCTCAGCGGTATATGCATCGGGGGTCTCCGGGCGAGTACCCTCAAAATCAAGGTGATGACGCAGCAAGCGCTGCGCCTCTGGGGACGTCGTATCCACGGGGCCGAAAGCGTCCAGTACCGCGTCCTGATCCCCCGGGAGCCGCCCTGAGTCTTCTTTGATCTGCCCAATAGCGTCAAACGCAGCGCGCATATACGGACGATGAGCGGCCAGAGCAGGCTTATTGCCTTGCAGGATGCGGGTCTTTACACCGTCGAGGAGCGATTTAATCGCGGGGCCGTGAGTGCCGGGGTTCGCCGCGTCGTATCCTTTTAGGGCACCAAGCAGCTTTTTTGCCCCCGAGGAGCTGGCATTAGATATCCCAACGGCATCCAGCGCCGCTTTGGCATCTGCCGCGCGCGGCTTGGTCACGGTTTTAGCAAGGTTAATGAGATTAGTATCTCGAGCCGGGAGGGTGGGGGCCTGAGCCGGAGGGGGCGTATCTTGAACTGGAACGGTCGGCTCGGTCAGTGGACCAAAGGCCGCCTCGTACTTCTTCGTCGCGTCGGCGAGCTTGGCCTTGGCGGCGGCTAGTCTTTCGCTCCAGTGGGTAGTCGCACGTTTGTTTCTCGCCCTCCGCGCTTCATCGAGCCTTAGCTCCGCCTCGCCCACGTCGATCTTAGCGTTCTGGACCTCGCTGGTAGCGCGATCTTTGACCGGGATTATAGGTTTTGTTTTACCCCTAGCCTGCTTAGCCTCGAACTTCTGTCGTTTGCTCGCCAACGCCTCGCGCTGTCTAGCTGCTGTTTCCGCCGCCTGGTCGGCGTCGAATTGGTCGTACGCCTGTCGCGCTGGGGCTTGTCGGGCGAGGAGTTCCTCTCGGTAATCCACCCGTGGGGGCCCGCCAACTTCAATAGCTCTATCTTGTTCTAGGACGTTCACGTCGGGTTCAGCCGGGGCGGTTGGAGCGGGGAGTAGCCCTGTCACCGGTCGGATGTTCTGCCCCTGTTTCCGGGCCTGGGCCGCGGCGTTCTCCATAGCAGATAGAGCACTAGACGCCGCCTGTTCATACGTAGTGGCCGCCGCTATAGCGTCGGTAAGTTCCGCAGCCGCCTGGTCAAGTGCCGAGCTGGTCGCTTCGGTCGGATTATTCGCATGCGCGGCCCGCGCCTTGTTACGTGTGGCCTGGGCTTTTTTCACTCGCTCGAGTGCCGAGGCATGCGCCGCCGAGGCGTCTTCGTATGCTTGGCGGTGTCGTCCCGCAGTATCGTAGACGTCAACGGCAGTATTCGGTACCGGCTCCCCGGGAGGGGCCCCCGAGGTGTCAGGAGCGGGCAGGCCCGGATGAGAGGCGCGCAAGCGCCCTGGCACGATAAGATCGGCAAGGATTTGCAGGGCGGCGCCCGCAGCTCCGCCCATAGTGGCGGCTTCCTGAGTGCCAGCGAACGGCTCGGACTCGGGGTCATACCCCATAGCCATCAGGTTTTGCAGCGTGTTTTCG
>Ga0208898_1001466_pt1 | contig 15635 bp, 3 predicted proteins | sample VirMetDEL_Mar_4_FD_184513 | JGI IMG/M metagenome (GOLD analysis project Ga0208898, IMG submission 184513) | Aqueous microbial communities from the Delaware River and Bay under freshwater to marine salinity gradient to study organic matter... | ecosystem: Environmental > Aquatic > Marine > Coastal...
CAGGTCAAAGAGCTATTGGTACTATAGAAACTACTACAGACCTTATAGTAATTTTTGCTGTAGATACAAATGGTAACTCTTCAATATATTTATACAATAGCAATACTGATACTATTTCTACTTTACTAAATACATCTCCAGGTGCTGCTCCTAATGGTAACGACTTTGACTTAAAGTTTAGTTTAGATTATCCCATTGAAGGTACTTATAAGATTGATCCAGATGAAAATTTAATTGTATACTGGACAGATAATAATAATCCTCCTAGAAGTTTAAATGTTACTAGGCAACAAACAAGTCCTGCTACTAGAATATATAATGTAAATCCTGCTACATCTCCTAATAAGAATTACATAGACAGACTTAACTTATTTCCGCATACCGGCCCAGTGCCTAGCATTACTTTTAGCGAGATTGCTGAGGGTGGAGCACTGAAGTCAGGTGTGTATTACTTGTTCTTAGCATATGTAGATGAAAACTTTACACAGACTAACTATGTATCATACTCACTTGGAGTACCTATTGTAGAAGATGTAGAATCTGTATTACCAATAGAGAGATATGACGGAGCTCCAGCTGACACTCAAACAGGTAAGTCTATTGTATGGACTGCTAGTAATCTTAATACTGATTATGAATACCTAAGACCTATAGTAGTAGCTAGAGTAGGAGGAGTAGAAAGAGCATATAGATTAAATGATTTAGACATAGCAGGAGCTACTAGTAGAACTATTATATTTTCATTACTAGAAGGCTATGAGGAGTCTTCAGTAGAAGAAGCTATTATAGATACTGTAGCATATGACACTGCAAAAACTATCACACAACTAGACGGTATATTATACTTAGGTAATCTAAAAGGAAGTAGAGATATAGGATACCAAAAGCATGCAAACTTTATTAAGCTAGAGACTGTAACAAGTAGGCTTGAGCCTTTTGATCCGTACGGAATATCTTCAGATAATCTTATGTATGGATACTTAGACGAGACCCCGCCCAATGAAGATAAAGAGCAAGGTTATAGAGGTATCAATAATCTAGCAAGTGTTTTAAATAAGAAAGGGTACATGCGTGATGAAGTATATGCATTCTATATTGCATTTATACTAAATGATGGCACTATGTCATACGCATACCACATACCGGGTAGAGCAGAACTCTCTAATGTAGATCAAAACTTGATTGCTAAAAAAGGATATAGTACAAATTTTGGCCCAGGACTTGTTAATGAAACGCAAGATGTTACAATAGGAGTAGATTCAGAGCTACATAAAATGACACAAGGAGCAGGTAAAGCATTTCATTTCTATGACTTTGCAAATGCTACTCCTTATAAAACAAACTTTTGGGAAAATAAAAATGAACTGTATCCTAACACAGATGACTATAAAGTATTTGATGGCATAACAGAAATTGCAGCAGATAGTCTTCAGGGCTCAAATGTTAGACATCACAGAATGCCTACCAATGCTACGGTTCCTGCAATAAGCCCAGAGTTTGACGAAGAGTTTGAAATAAATACTACTACAACATCAACAACTTACTATGTAGCTGTTGGAAATGGTCCCGGCAGCGGAGGTCAAAATCTTGGTAATGTTATAAATGGAGCTGATCCACAAGAAGTTCTAACTATGATGTCTGATGCGTTTACTTCAGAAATATATACTACTGCAGGTAATAATAACTCTTACAATGAGAACTTTGAGTATATTACAGGTGGAGGTGGTTTTGGTCCTACAAATGAGTGGGTATACGATGAAGATCCTCCAATAGACCAGGCTGGATATTTTATATGGACTAGAGGAGATAATGCACTTTCTAGTGATGGAGGAGGAACTGCTTCGGTAGATGATATTAATTCTGATGGAATAAGAATTGAACAGTTTGGAGATTATCCAAATAATAATCTAGATGCTATTGAATATGCACTATTTGTTTGGAAAACAACAATTAATGAAGTCACAACTTCAGGTAGTATTAGTAATAAGGTAGACGCGTTAGGTATTAAACTTAGCGATATAAAAATACCTAAACCTATTGCAAATAAAGTACAAGGTTTTAGAATATACTACGCAGAAAGAAATCACAACAACAGAAGAATACTTGGGCAGGATGTTATTAAAAGCATGCCTAATCTAAATGAGATAGATTTAGGAGGATGCGGAGATTCAGGAGGAAGTACTGCCAGTGAAGACTTTATATTATCTCCCGGAACTTTATATAATACAGATAGAGTTTCAGAGGCTACCTTCCATGATTTTTATTTACTAAACGCAGACGGAGGTCAAAGAAAAAGTTTAGTACCTGCTACGCACACAACTCATGAATACAGCACAAGCTTCTTTCCTTTTAAAGGACCAGGACATGATTATGAAGAAACATCAGAATCTACTTGTTTAGATCCTGATAGTTATGTTACTTTTCATATGAGTAGAAGTTTTGCGCAGCCAGGGCCAGCTGAGCTATTTATGCACTATCCTTTAAGAGAGAAGTGTAAAACATATCTTAATGGAGATTCTATATACGACGGCAGAAGTGTAGGATTTGGTAAAAGAGTATACAACTTAGGAGGAGAGTCTTCTGTTTTGCTAGGCTATAATTTAAACAGGCTTCCTAATTTAGCTGCTTGGCCTGGAGCTCCGGCAGTTGGATGGCATGATTTAACAAGCCCTGGTCAGGGATTTGAACACATTAATATAGGGCGTCCTGTACTACAATTGCATAATCTACAAGCATTTAAAACAGACATGTATTTATCTTACGATACGCAAGAGCTTATATGGACAGGCTTTGAGGTTGTAGGAGATGACTTAGTAAACTATACATTGGAAGAAGACGGAACGTCTACAGTTGCTGCACCAGGAGCTCACACTACAGGAGATATATATGGAGGAGATACTTTTATATGTAGACACGGCTATCGTATAACACATAGACCTGAATATGAAAACACAGATCCTAAAGATGTTAAAAATTTAATATCTGTTATCTGCGAGTCTACAGACAATATAAACTTTAGACACGAAACAGATATAGATTCTACATACTTCCCAGGCAGTCCTGCAAAGAAGTTATTAGACCTGAAAGCTAATATCGACTTAACAGATGTAGATAACATGAAGTACAATAAGGATTACTCATTAGGTGTTGCAGACATTAAGCCTCCAGTACCATATCCTCTAAGAGAATCTAATCCTAGTGTATTTGAGACAAGAGTACAAAGATCCGCACAGGCTGATAATACAAGTCTTATAGATAACTACAGAGTACACTTAGCTTTACAGTTTAAAGATTTACCTAGAGATAGAGGTAGCTTATGGAAGTTAATATCATTCAATAATTTATTACACCTGCATACAGAAGATAGTTTATTTAGAACTAAAGGTAAAGAGACTATTCAGTTAACTGATGGTACAGAGTCTTTTGTAGGAAGTGGTGATATATTTGCACAAGATCCAGATGAGCTTATACAAACTAAGTTTGGTTATGGTGGAACTCAGTCACAGTGGGTATCTATTGTAACTAAGCATGGATACTTTGCTATGGATTATAGAAATAGAAAAGTCTTCTTAATGAAGGATCAACTATATGATATAGGTAAGCAAGGTATGGAAACTTGGTTTGAAGATAACATACCGTTCTCATTAGAGGCATATGGGATGCCAGCAACTATAGATAACCCTATAGTAGGTGTAGGATTCCATGCTACATATGATGAAAAGTATGACAGGCTAGTATTGACAAAAAGAGATTTAATACCTACACAAGCTTTTATAGATTTATGGACAGTAGATGTAACTGATACTCTAGCAGACTGGAAAATAGTATGGAGTGATGAGTACAATGCATTTATAAGAACTAGACAGATTAGTGAATTAGTATCTGAAGGGGTTCATGGTAGTGAAGCTGTGTATCAACTAATTACACAAGAAGAAGTAATAGATTGGGCAGCTGACTCTTACTTTACACAATCAGGTTGGACAATATCTTATGACGTAGAATTGAATGTATGGGTGTCATTCCACGACTATATACCATATAAGTATTCTAGATCAAAAGATACCATGGTATCATTTGCAGGTACGTACAGTCCACTATTATGGTTCCACAATGATGAAGCTAATAGAGGACAGTTTTATGATACAGTTTACCCAACCGAGTTTGAGTTTATATATAACGCAGGTAAAGACTTAGATAAAGTATTCTACAGCTTTAACTATATGGTAGATGTATTTAATAGTTCAGGAGCATTAATCCATGACCACGGGTTTGATAGCTTCTATGTCTACACTACTCATCAAATATCTGGAGAACAGAATATTGAATACATGATTAATACAAGACGTATTGGTAATGAGTGGAAGATAAACAAGTTCAGAGATTTAGCTCTTTTACAGCAAACTGCAGTAGGTCCATTTGCAGGATCTAACTTTGGAATAGCTGGAGCAAGTGTTGCTGGAACTAACCTTTCAAGTGTAGAAACAACTACTACAAATACGATGTTTAATATTACAGGAATGAACGAAACTATAAATCCTTTGTTTATAGACCTTGCGAAGTCCTGGGAAAAGCAGCGTAAATTCTCTGATAAGTGGTTAGGAATACGATTAATATTTAGTAATTCCAAGAAAAATTTAATAAATTTGTACTCCACCGACGTGGCTGCAAAAAAATTCTATAGATAATTATGGCAAAATCAAGAGCTCAACAAGCAGCAATAGCAATATCAATGAAGAAGGCTGGTAAGAAACCTAAGAAGATGAAAAGTGGCGGGTATCCTAAAAGCGACAAGAAAGATTTCATGAAGCGTATGGGTTATTACCAAGGAGGCGGATTAGCTACTCCTCCAATGTATGGAGCTAATACTATACCAGGTTCTCCTGAGACAGCTGCTATTACATATCAAGAAGCAGACCCTGCTAAGTTAAAACAATTAGAGCAAGAGTTAGAAGAAGCAAGAAAGTCTACAGAGTATATGGATGAAGCTGAAGCTAACATAGCTAAACAGCAAGCTCAAATACAAGCTGTTGAAGGAACAGTAGGTACAACTGCTGAAGCATTAGACAAGTCAGGATTATTAAAAAGACTTGCAGAAAGATTAGGAAGAGGTGTTGCAGAAAAGACAGCAGCAGAAGCTGGTAAAGTTATAGGAACTACAACTACTCAAGCAGCTATAGAACAAGCAGCGCCTGGAGCATTTCAAAAGGTAGCGCCTAAAGTAGTTACAGGTGTACAAACTGCAGGTATGAAGGCTGCACAAGAAGGAACAGTAGAATTAGCAAAAGCAACAATGCCTGGTGCCGTATCTCCAGGAATGCTAGGAGCTCCAACATTAGGTACTGCAGCTGCAATAGGTGGAGAAGTATTAAAACAAGTTTCTTCCGATGATGATGCTACTACTATGAATGTAGGTGAAACTGCTGGTAGTGTTATATCAGGAGCAGGACAAGGAATAGGTGCCGCATTAACTGCGGGTGCTTTGTTAGGTAGTAGTGTGGGTCCTTTAGGAACAGTAGCCGGTGCTATAGGCGGAGCTGCATACGGATTAGGTAAAGGTCTTATACAGAGAGGTAAAGCTAGAAGAGAAGAAGCGCGAGCTGAGCAAAGGAAAGAACAAGATATTAGTGAATTAGCTAGTAGACAAAGATTAGAAGCCCTTAAGTCTAGAGAGTACTCTGGATTTGATATGGGCGCTGATATAGCTAGATATGGCGGGTACTATCAAACAGGGGGAGTAAAACTTCCAGGTGGAGTAGCTAAACCTATACCAGGATCTGATGCTATAGAGTTTAAAGGTAAAAGCCATGAGCAGGGTGGTATTATGGTAGACCCTAACACTGAAGTTGAGGGTAATGAAACAATGGATAAAGTAACTATGAAGAATGGTGGTAAAAGCGATTACTTCTTCTCACAGCATTTAAAGTTGGGAGGTAAGTCATTTGCACAAAGACATAAAGATTTATTAAAAAATGGTGGAACGCAAGGTGAGATTGATTACTTAGCTAAACTACAAGAAGAGAAAGCAGGTAGAAACCCTGAAGATGTTAAGTTAGGTGCTGGTGGATATTATCAATTAGGTGGCATGGACGATGACATTGCAGCTACTGTTAATATTCCAGAAGTAAATATAAGTCCTGAGGTACCATATATAGCGCCTAAAGCTTATCAGCCAGAGCCTATGGTATATGATCCTAGCAAAGTTAGTAGAGAAGAGATTGTAGCTAATGATGAATCAATGGATAATGAGTTAACAGATGCAGAGAAAAAAGCTTTACGTAGAGTGGGGAGAGATGTACCAGGCTTAGCAATAGGCGCAGGGGCTGCACAGCTTATTGCACCTGCATATGCATTCTTTAAGAAAGATAGAGTAGCAGAGCAGATGGGCGCGCCTGGTAGAGTAAAAGCACCAGCGTTAGATAGAGTAAGCTTTAATGCTGAACGTGCAGCTAATGCAGCACAGGGTAGAGCTATTAGCAGATCTATAGATACAAGTGGTGCTGGGCCTGCAGGTATTATTGCAAAGATGTCAACATACAGACAAAAGCAACAAGGTGATATTCAAATAGCTGCACAAGAAGCAAGAATGAATACTGCAATTGCTAATCAAGAAGCTCAGATGGAGCAGCAAGCTAATATAAGAAATGTTGCTAATGCGCTACAAGTAGAGCAAATGAATGCTCAGCTTAGAGAAAATCAACTTGCAGCTGATGAGAGTAGAAAGCTTGGAGCTATAGATGCATTTACAGAAAGAGCTGCAGGACTAGCGGGCGATGTAATGTCATACAAAGCTACTGAAAGATTAGCAAGAGCAACCGGTGATATGGGTATCTACGAAAGAGATAGATTAAGAAACTTCTTGAAGAATCAGATTAATCCTAGAACAGGTCAACCCTATACAAATTCTGATATAGCTGAACTGTTTAACAAACGTTTTGGAGAGGCTCAAGCTACTAAGGAAGATACTAAAGAAAAAGACAATGAGTAGATATAATTTAAGACCTTATACTAGTGTCTATAAAGATCCAGGATCTGTAGAGATAAATGCTTTACAAAGACAGAAATTCCAACAAGCATTTAATGCAGATGATATGCTAGCAGGTGCAGTAGATCAAATGAAGGCCGCAGACTTTGAAGGAGATCAGAATCTAAAGATGGAGCTTGAAAAGAATACCAGGCAGCAACTACAAGATAGATCATCCCGCGGTGATTACGAAACTATGATGCTAGATGTATCTAAGAGTGCTAGAGAGTTTGATAAAGGTTATCAGCCTATAAAGCAAAATGCTGAAAGGTATGATGCTTACAAAAAGAGACTACAGGAGGCATACGAAAAAGGAGATATATTTGCAGATACTTATAATAAATCACTTGCTAAATCTAACTTTGGATACTCAGGTCTACAAAGAAATGAGGACGGCAGTATTGATGATGGTAGTTATTTTAATGGGTATAACTTTGTAAAAGACGTAGATATACAAGATGAAATGTCTACAGCTATGAAAGACTATGCAGCTAAAGAAGGAGGAACAATTACACAACAAGTTGGACAAGGTCCAAATGCTATATACACTATTAAAATAGGTGAAAGTTATAAGACAGTTCCTCAAAAAGATGTAGAGTTTATATTTAACAATGTAATATCTCAACCAGATGTAGCTGCCTCATTAAAACAGCGAGTAGATCTTTCAACTTTTAATGTTACAGATGATGAGATAAGACAACGTCTAACAGCTAGTTTATACGGAGATGAAAATGATCCAGAGAATAATGGACTTATAGGTCTACGAGATAAAGCTATTCAAGATGGTAACAATGATCTTGCCGCAAAGTTAGATGAAAAGATTAAAAAAGAAATGTCTCTTCTTAGTAGTGCTGGAATTGAATCAGAGGAAGAAGCAATGCAGGCTCGTCAAAACTATTTAAGAGATGAAACTTTCTCAGGCATAACAAATAGAGAATTAGGCGTAGCTATTAAAAAGTTCGCTTATGAAAACGTAGAGAAAGAGTACATAATAAACTACGATGAGTTGTATTTAACGCAGTTAAAGGCAGCTCTAGATAAGCAAACACCAACTGTATCTTTTGATACTGGTGTAACGCAGCTAACTAATCCAGGAGGAACCGGTATTGATGATATAAACAGTTATGTTGAAACATATGAAGGCGCTAAGCTACTAGTATCTAACGATGCTACTATTTACGCAAGAGATAAAGGACTTATTTCAGGAGATAGAATAATAACTGAGCAGGATATATTAAATGGTAATGTACCTGATGAAATGCTAGGAATGCTAGAGAGCTATCGTAGAAAGATAAATGATGCTAATGATCAAATTTATCTACAGAACATGAGACTGCAAGAGGCATATGAGGAAACTGGATATACTGAAGGTATAGATAATGTTAAGAAAAATACATATGGTGATGTAACTGGCCAAGAGTTTATTAGTAATGCTAGAGATATACTTAATATGCCTAATGCAACTGACGAGCAAATTGCATATAGAATTGCTGATTTAGGTAATTATAGTAAAGAATTGCAGGGAGGTAGAGGAATTTCTGCAGCACTAGAAGCTAAAATAGGAGACGTAAGATTAGCTCAACAACAGATTAATCAGTTGGGCGGAAACGCTGTTGCTAAATTTACTTCAGATCTGAATCCAAGTTTAGATGAAGTAAATAATTATCTTGAAAATAATAGCAAGACGTTAGTTGGAGGAACTACATCTACTACATTCCCAGGTGAGACAGATCCAATGGCTCAGGTTAATACAAAAGCAGTTAAACAGACATTTGAAAAACGACCGCTTAATCCTAACTTTAGAATATTCTATGGTGGATTAAAGCAAGACGCTGATGGAAATGTTGCTAGCTTAGTAAGAGATTATGAATTAGATCCAGATAAGCCTCTAAAAGTAACTCAAGTTACATTTGATAAGCAACCTTATTTAGGAGAGCCTACAGTATCAATGCAACTTGATGCAGTAGATCCAAAAACTGGAAACAACATTATAGTAAAAGTACCTACATCCAACTTCCAAGCTAGTGGTTTAGATCAATACTTTAATGATCCTATGTATCAAATGGCAATGACTTATGGTAAAGCATCTGTTGCAGGTTTAGACGATGTCAATATAGGTTTCTATACTCAAAATGGACAGTATAATGGACACTTCCAATATAACTTTGATAAAGGAGGAAACGTTGTAAGTGTAGGAACTTATAATCAAGAAGGTAAACTTTTAAATACCTACAGTCCTAATGATCCTATGATAGAAAAAATGATTAGAGATAATACAAAGGAAGATCCTATAACTGGACAGCCAGAAATGACTTTTAGAATGATGACAAACTAATATATGGCAGAAGAAGTTCAAATAAATCCATTTACAGGCAAGCCTTTTGGAGCTGAGCCTAGTATAGATACTACTACTAATGATTCTCCTACAGAGATAAATCCATTTACAGGTAAACCTTTTACATATGTAGCCCCTAAAGTTACACTTGGTGGAGGTGATATGGGAAGACAAATGATCGGTAGTGGTATTACGTCTGGAATGTATACCAATCGTAAAGATGATGATATAACTAAATTTACTGACTACAATGTACCACTAGGTCAAGAGTTAGACTGGGAAGAAATAAGAGCTGGGAATCAATCTACAGCTGAGCAGTGGGGTAGAGGACTTGCTAAGGCAGGTGTTACTACAATAGGTGCTGTAGCAGAAAACACATTAGGTGTGTTGTTTGGGTTAGGATCTTTAGCTATGGGCGGCGCATATTATGACAATGCTATTGGTAGAACTGTAGATACGACCAATGAGTGGATGCGTGAGAACATGCCTAACTATCTTACAAGAGAAGAGCAGAAGATGAACACGTTCCAAAAGCTAGGTACTGCTAATTTCTGGGCAGATACAGTTGCTGGAGGATTAGGATACTCTTTAGGATCTATGGCTACTATGTGGTTAACAGGTGGTATGGGACCTATAGGCTTATTAACAAAAGGTATAAAAGGTGCATCAAAAGGTACAGCTCTTTACAATACAACTAAAGCTATTGTTAACGGTACAAAACTTGGTACTGAGATAGCAAAAAAAGCTAGCACATTAAATAGAACGCTACGTGCGTCACAATTTGCAGAAGCAGGTCTAATGATGTCTTTAGCTGAAGCATCTGTAGAAGCAAGAGAGACTCAAAAAAGTACTTATCAAAGTTTACTAGAGGGTTACATGGAGGAGAATCTTCTATCTAATGAATCTGAAGTACCTACTGATATAAAAGCGCAGTTTGAAGATGTATCATATGCTGCAGCAAATACAAACTTTATAGCTCAACTTCCTGTACTTGCTAGTACTAACTTAATGATGTTTGGTAAACAAGTAGCAGGATTTAATACTGCTACAAAAGCAACTGGAGATGTTATAATAGATCAAGCTTCTAAAAAGGCTGCATCTAAATTTGCTAATGAAACTATGTGGCAAGGTGTAATGAATAGAATGAAGCCTATTGTAATGGAGCAAGTGGAAGAAGCATTCCAAGAAGGTTTTCAGTTTGCATCTGGAGAGTTTGCACATAGTTACCACACAGATAAACTAAAAAATAACGGTTATGCAGATATGGGTAAGGCATTGGGTGATGCTTTATCTAAAACATTTGGTACGCAGGAAGGATTAGAATCAATGTTTGTTGGTTTATTAACCGGGGGTATCATGGGAGGCGGACGATCTATTGTAAACAAAGACCACTCTAAAAGAAAAGCAAATGCGCAGTTACTCGCTGACACTATAAATACAGGCTTCTTTGATGGAGCTGCACAGAGATTAGGATATGCTAACGCTAGTAGTGAAGTTATGAAGCGTATGCAGGCTGCTAAAGAAAGGAATGATATAAACGCATATAAAGATGAGCAGTTTAAACTAATATCATATAACGCACTCCAAGCTCTAGAAATGGGAGGCTATGATGTCTACAGACAAAAGATAAATGACTTTGGTGATTTAAGTGATACTGAGTTTGCAGAAGCTATGGGTATATCTCTAGTAAATGAAAAAGGAGAAACTCTTACATTAGAACAAGCTGCAGGTCAAAGTAAAACAGCTATACTAAATGATATAAATTCTAAGATTGATAATCTAGAGAAAGTATACAAAAATGTAAATGATAGATTTGCACTACCAGAACCTACTAGAGGATTACCTAGAAAATTGATGGGGGAGGAAGCTCGTAAAGCTGAAGATGAGACTTATAAAGAAAGAGCAAATTTAAGAAACGAACTAGTTCTTAAAGGTGCAGAAGTTCAAGATAGAACTCGCAGGATGGGTGATGTTCAGAAAGATATGCAAGAAACTATTGATAACTCTCTTGCGGCTAATAATAAAATGATGAGCTCTGAGCTAAACATGAATGATGTATTAAAAGATTTTTCTATATATCAAACAGAGCCTGGAGAAGTAGATGCTAAAGATTACCAAGGTGAGCAATCTTATAAAGACATGCTTGATAGGTTAAATAAAACCTACGCACAACTTAAAAAAATAGATCCTAACGCTGCTGAAAAATTAAAAGCTCAAATGCAAGACTATGCAGACTTAGCAGCAGATACCTACGCAGCTTTAGATGCATATAATAAACTATCATCTGACCCTGGCGCACAAAACGAATTCCAGAAAAATCTAAAAGCACAGCAAGATGCTACAGTATTACGAGAGCAAACAAAAGCATTTAATGAAAAGTTTGATAATGTAGAAACATCTGAAGATGTAAGAAAAATATTAGAAGATGATACGCTGCCTGAAAGTCTAAAACAAAAAGCAAATGCTAAAGAGCTAGAGTTAAAAGCAAAAGAAAGAAAGCAGCATCAAAAGTATTTAACACAAAAAGGTACAAGCCTTGAAGACAAGATAGCTAATCTAAAGAAAATAGATAAAACTAAACTTAACGCTATAGAGACTGCGGGTTTAAACTCAGCTATTGTTGAATTAGAAAGACAGTTAGATCTAAAGAATAAAGGACAGCTTGATGTACAACAAGGTGAGCAGCAAGAAGATCAGGTTACAGACCAACAGGATGCTACAGGAGAAGTACAAGAAGCGTTTGACCCTGACAATCTAGGTGGTGTACAAGTTATAAGTGAAGACGGTAGAACATTCCAAATAGATGGTACTACATACTACAATAAAGAGGCTAATCCAAACGATGCTGTAAAGCGTGCAGAAAGATCTAAGAAAATAAAATATGTAGAGTTAGAGGACGCTGATGGCAACAGAAGACGTTTTATTAAGCAGCAGGCTGATGCATTAGCATATGCTATCCGCATGTCTGAAGCTCGTAAACTGGAAGGCCAGCCAACTCTAGATAGAGAGGCTGCTGAAGCTAGAGAAAAGGCTGCAAAAGAAAGAATAAAAAGATTAGCTTTTGGAGGTAAACATGGCAACAAAACAAATGACTCTTTACGCTCAGAGATATACGAACTAGATAAAATATTAGACCAACTAGAAACAGACTATGATAATCTTAGGTACTTCTTTATATCTGAAGGAGCTACTAATAAAGATATAAACAATGAGCCTGAAATGCGTGAAAGAAAAAGAGAAATAAACTCTCTTAGAGCACAAATAAGAGCACGTAAGGGCGTATTAAAGCTTAGAGGACAATCTATAGGTGTATCTGAAATGGAGCGTATACGTATAGAAGGTAAAGCTATAGAAGCTATAGAAGAGTCTAAAGAGTACAAAGCTATAGTAGAAAACGAAATAACAGAGCTAGAGCAAACTATTGAAACTCTAGACCAGTCTATGCAAGAGTACAAAAACAATGATGACTTTGACTCTTTCAAGGCCGCATCTGCAGCAAGTAAACAAGCGCAACAAAAATTAGAACAAAAGCGTAAGGACCTACTAAATGCAGAAGCACAGATAGCATTAGAAGAAAATAAACTAAAAGGAATTACAAATGAAAACGAAACTGGACTTCCAGAGTATGGAGGACAAACTACCGAAAGCACTGAGGGAGAAACTCAAGAACAAGACCCTGCAAGAGAAGCTAGAGATAATAGAGAAAGCGCTAGAGAAGAGGGGACTGCTGTAACACCAAGGTATTCAGATAGTGATGTTACTGTAAAACGTCAAAAATTTAGAGTAACAAACGAGCTAGAGGGTGATCAAGAATTTGAAATTATAACAAAGCTTGATGGGTCTTTAGAATATATAGATGTAACTAAATTAGCAGACAAGTCTATAGTACAAAGAGATAAACTATCTGCAGAAGATGTAGTAAATGGAGTCTTTACTAAAGATAAAGGATATACAGTAGAACTTTTAGAAACTACGTATGGTGTAGAAGCAGGACTTAATCCTAAAAAGTATGAAAGATTAACTCCAGATCAAAAAAGAAGAGTAGATGCAGCTAGTGACTACGCTGAAGATACTGCAGAGCCTGTAGGTAAGAATGAGAAAGCAATAGAAAAATCTGTAGAGAATAATAAAAGATCTCAAGAAGCAGCTAAGCCTACATCAAGCGGTAAGCAAGGTACTCCTGTAGAAGGAACGGTTGTAGCAGAGTTTGATTTAACACAGCCTATGCCTCCAGTAGAAGGGCCTACACTTGGTGAAGCTTTACAACAACAAAGACCTGCAGCTGTACCTCCAACAGAAGAAGAGGTAGATACAAAATCTGCAATGTCAGATAGAGCACTCAAAGATCCTGCAACAAACAGATCGCAAATAGAGGTAACTCCCGCAGGTAGTCCTGTAGTTAATGCACCTGATACAATTGATGGTGAGATAATTAAAATGGATAGAGAGGCTCTAGTACAGATACAACCAGGCGTAGAGGTAGAGTTCCAAATCATAGAGAATGATTACTATAAAGAAAACTTCCCTAATGGTAGTGTAGCTGATATACCTGTATACTTTAAAGTAGGAGATCAAATAGTTGGTAAACTACAAAGAGGTGAAGGTCAAGATAGAGCAGAGATAGTTCGTAAATTACAAGCAGGTGAAAGAGTTACGTCAAATGTAAATACTGTAATATCTCCAAACTTTAACAATGCAAGAACTGCAGATGGTCAAAAGTATTTTTATGACCCACGTGAAACATTTGGTGGCGCACCGCAGTTAGTAGGTACAGTTGTAACAGATGGTGTAGTAGAATTCATTGGACCATCCGGGTCAGACCTTACTATGCGTACACCAGGTAAAACAGCGCCAGGGCAGGTAGGCTTCTTAATACCAGCTAATCAAAACCCTGAAGGAACAGATAATGTTTCTATGGGTAGCACAGCTAATCTTAACAGAGATGCAGTGACAGCTGTAGGTGAAGCACTAAAACAAAAGAACTTTGATCTTGCAAGAGAGATTGTAGCCAGTAGTGATGAAAGTAGAAGAGTGGGGGCATACTCAGATCCAAGTTACTTAGAGTTTGGACAGTTTGGTAGTGGTCAAAACTATATGGTATATAATAGTCCACAAGCAGGGCGCTTAATAAGGCTTAATGACGTTCAATTACAAAATGCTTTACAGAATAAACCATTTAAGTTTAGTTTTGTTGATGTTCAAAATGGAGACTTCCAAGTTACAAAAGCAGAAAGTAAGGACTACGATAAGATAAAAGATAATTTTAAGAAAGATTTTGCAGACTTCTTAGGTAGAAAAAAATACAATGTAGATTTAGAAAGAGCTAGTAGAGAAGGTGCATACACTAGTCCTGTAAACCCAAATAATACTTATGATAGTTACACAGACTATTTATTCTCTGCGCAAGAAACCGGTAATGTAGCTAGACAAGAAGGACAAGGATATAATGCTATTCTAACAACTGATGTAGTGCGAACCTCTGTAGGATACTTCCACAACCCAGTAATAACATTTAGTAAAGGAAATCTTAGAGGCACAACAGTTGAAGAAATCTCAGAAAACACTACCTTTGCTTCTTCCAAAGCTCCAAGTGTATCTGATCTTAAAAGCTTTGCAAACGAAATGGGCAGTCCCTTTGCATCAGATCTAAAAAGAAACGACTTTGAACAGGGTTGTAAAAAATAATAAATATGGCTTGTAGACTTAAAAGAGATAATGATAATAATGTTGTAGGAATGGAGACAGCCGAAGGGCAGTCATCTATACTATTTGATCAATTGTTAACTGCTACTGGAAATCCTGTAGTTGCTGAAAATGTGTATAGAAATATGTACACAAAAGAATTCAAGGACGACTATGGAATAGATTTTGAAAACGATCCTAAAGCAAAAAACTCAGCTAATTTAATTACAGATGAAAACGGTGAGCCAAAGCTTGCTGCAGGTAACGGATACTATTATGTTATAAGACCTAATGGAACACAAAAAATACTTACTAACTCTAAAGGAGAGCCATTAACATTTACTACTACACAAACAGCTAGTGACCTAAGCTACGAAAAAGAAAGAGTGCTAGTTGATACTATAATTAGTTTCTTTAATGATTTTCGTAAAAACAATCCTGAGTACTTTAAAAACATTAACAATGTAAAAAAATGGTTTGGGGATAAAAAAGGAAAAGTAAAAGGTTTACTAGCGGAAAGAACTCTAGCTGAAGGTTTTGATGGCCTAAGAAGAAATAGTAAAGGAGTTCCTATCAAAGAAGATAGAGATAAAGTAA
>Ga0208898_1001467_pt1 | contig 15631 bp, 17 predicted proteins | sample VirMetDEL_Mar_4_FD_184513 | JGI IMG/M metagenome (GOLD analysis project Ga0208898, IMG submission 184513) | Aqueous microbial communities from the Delaware River and Bay under freshwater to marine salinity gradient to study organic matter... | ecosystem: Environmental > Aquatic > Marine >...
CGCCCCGTAGCCATGCGTCTGCTACTTCTAGGTTACGCTTCCATGGCATGCGCGGTGACCATGCTGCCACCACGCCGCACGCTACGGCTACGGGTATCTCGTGCTGGTAGGCCAGTTCCTCACACTGTCGCTCCGCATCGGAATACCACGAGCACGCTTGTGATATGTCGTAGGGTGTCGCACCTTCGATCACTCTCGCGTACCGTCGTGCGTACCGTCGCACGTTACGTTCCGTTAGTGCCATCGTCCTATCCTTCCTTCCATCCTGTCTTGCACGGCAAGCCAAGCACACTCTGCCAAGCCTGTCAAGTCTATCCCTAAAAGTCTGCCATCCTAATCGTGCCCACAGACTTACGCTCCGCGTCGTAGTCCGTACGGACGTACCTACGGATAGGAGCGTCATCATCACTCACAGCCGGAGCCACAAGATTAGTCACAGTATCCACTACTTCCTTGCGGGTAGTGCGGCGCGGCTTACGACCATACGCAGGATAGTAGCCAGTAGTAGACGATCCGCTACGCAACCCATAGGCACGCGCTGGACGCTTCCACGGTACTCTGCTTAGGTCAGTAGGTGTACCACTGCCATACACTCCCGCGCTAGTCGCGCGAGACATAACCTAACCCCTTTCCATCTGTCCTGTCTTACTCTCCAAGTAAAGCATCTTTCTTCCGTACTGTCAAGCATTTTCCTAACTTTTATCGGAAGTTTTTCGGTGGCTACCGTCCCCTAGGGATTGCTCCTAGTAGCGCATTACGATCAACTTTCGATAGTGAAAAACTACAGGAAAACGGCAACCCTGTCCAGAGGATAAAACGGACAGAATAGGACATTCTGAAAATTATTTATGTGACCTATCCCACACGCCTAAACCCTTGACAACCATCCCCGAACATGCTAAGCCAATCCCTACCAATCCAGTAGGGAAACCAACACCAACAACAATAACCGACAAATACGACATGCACCAAATACCCCCAATGTCCGAAATGCACACCACCACGGTAGTCCTGTCGGACATATACTTACAAAACTATGTAAACCCTACCGAACCCTACCAATTTGGACATATCTCCCACGATAATTCGGTGTCCGATAGTCGGACAGGGGCCGACCAATCGTGAACGTGAACACATTCACAATCTAACTTGACCCCAGGGTATTTATAAAAGGGGGGTAGGATAGCATATATATATGGGGGTTGTAATTGTGTGTGATATTGTTGTGGGTGTCCTGGTTTGTCCGTTTTTGTCCTATTTTTTGGTTACGGTTTGGTAACGTTTTGTTTTTTGGTGTCCGGTTTTGGGTGTTTGGACAGGGATATATATAGTGAGGGGTTTTTTAAACCCCGAACTTGTGGCTACTCACCGGGAGCCGTAGCCTTTGAGCGGAGGCGAGCGGTGAGTGGGTCGGTCGGGACTCCTCTATTGTTCCGTCCCTCCCTCCCCTGTACTTAACCAATCCAGACCAAGGCTCTCAGGGAGCCGCCTTGGTGTTGGGTGGAAGGATTTGATAACCGTGGCAGGTAGAAAAGTTGGTCAGGATCTTGCCGTGGTTAAGCAGGACTTCTTGACTCAGATGCAGCGGGGCATGAACATTAATCAGGCCTTGGAAGTTATCGGTCGCAATAGGTCTACTTATGAGCGTTGGCGGCGTGAGGACTCTGAGTTTCTGGTTGCCGTGGAGCGTATCAAGAATCTTGAGAAGATTGCTGGGCCGCGTGAGCGGGAGTGGATTTCGTTCCCTGACTTCTCTGAGAAGTACCTAGATGCCAAGGTGTTTCCTCACATGACTAATGTGGTGGACATGTTGGAGGGCCGCGACCCGGCTTGGACTCACCCGAGTATGACTTTTGAGAAGGGTGAGCGGGATCTGGTGATGGTGAATATGCCCCCGGAGCATGCGAAGACGACCAGCATCACCATCAATTATGTGTGCTACCGGATCTGTATGGACCCGAATATTCGCGTGATCTTGGTGTCGAAGACCGCTGAGATGGCGAAGAAGATGCTGTACGCGATTAAGACCCGCTTGACGCATCCTCGCTATAATGAGATGATTACGGCTTACGCGCCGATGGGTGGGTTTGATAAGAACTCTGAGGCGTGGAATCAGACGATGATTTATGTGTCTGATGATGCTAGGGATTCTGGGGAGAAAGACCCCACGGTTCAGGCTTTGGGTATCCGTGGGCATATTTATGGCGCTCGCGCTGATTTGATTATTCTTGATGACACGGTTGACCTGACGAACGCTCACGAGTATGATAAGCAGATTGACTGGCTTCAATCGGAGGTTATCTCTCGTGTATCGGCTTCAGGCAGTATGCTCGTCGTGGGAACGCGCTTGGCGGCGAAGGACTTATATTCCGAACTCCGCGACCCTCACCGCTACCCTGATGAGGAATCGCCGTGGTCATATCTCTCCATGCCTGCCGTCCTTGACTTCAAAGACGACCCGAAAGAGTGGGTAACTCTTTGGCCTAAGTCTAATCAGCCGGAGCCGGGGTCTAAAGCAGACACCCAGGAGGCTGACGAGAACGGCTTGTACCCTAAATGGGATGGGCCTAGGTTGTTTCAGAAGCGCCGTAGGGTGTCACCGCGTGCGTGGGCTATGGTGTACCAGCAGCAGCAAGTATCTGACGACGCTATTTTCAATAGTGACGCGATCAAAGCGAGCATTAACGGTAACCGTATGGCTGGCCCGATACCTAAGGGTATGGTTAATTGCCGACCGCAGGGCATGGAAGGGCTAGTTATTGTCGCTGGCCTTGACCCGGCTACTGCTGGGCATACCGCTGCCGTGGTGATCGGGCTAGATATTAAAACACAGAAACGTTATGTGCTAGATATTTACAATAAGCCTGGTGTGACCCCTGAGGCTATGCGGGAAATGATTAAAGGCTGGACGGATAGGTACAACATATCTGAATGGCGCATTGAGAAGAACGGATTCCAGGGCTTCTTGGTGCATGACAGGGAGTTGAACGAGTTTTGTTCTTCCCGTGGCAGCGTCATCAAACCACATTTCACTGGTCAAAACAAGCACGACGCAGATTTCGGTGTGGCTTCTATGACGATCTTGTGGAATGGTTGGGAAGATGGCTACGAAATGATTGAGTTGCCGTCTACGCACGGTCAAGAAAGCGCCAAGCAACTGATAGAGCAACTGGTCACTTGGCATCCTGGCGCACCAAAGAACCAGAAAACCGACATTGTGATGGCACTGTGGTTCGCGGAACTTGCATGCAGGGATCGTGTAACCCTGGCAAGCAACTACACGCGGTCCCATGTCAACAACAGTTTCCTGACCCCGTGGGATAAGAGTCAGCAAACGACCGTCAGCCTCCTTGAAGCGGAGGCATCAGGGGCTTGGAAGCCCATCGGGGCGTAGGAGGATTTTTGAGCAGCATCTATGACGACTTGAATTTCAGCAGTAACGACGGCGATACGTCCTCGTTGCGTGCAATCAAGTCTCACTATGACCGCATGAAGGCCCGGTGGGGTGAGCGGGACCAGCGCATGCAGAACGTTCTTGCCGTGCGGCAGGGCCGTATGCGGGACGTTTATCCTGACTTGTTCCCTGAGGGACCGTTTGACCGTGGCATTGTCGCTAACATGGTGGACGTTGCAGCCCGTGACCTATCTGAAGTCATGGCTCCGCTACCTGCATTCAACTGCGCCAGTGCCAAAATGGTGTCGGACACTGCGCGAGAGTTCGCTGAGAAGCGCACCCGTATCGTTAACGGCTACCTAGATTACAGTGACATACAGCGTCAAATGTACACAGCCGCCGACCGCTACTTCACTTACGGTTTCGTGCCTGCCATCGTAGAGATTGACGCTAAGAACCAGATGCCACGCATCACGTTCATGGATTCAATCGGCGCGTACCCGGTGTTCAACCGCTGGGGTCAGATAGATGCAGCATACTTCTCATTCTACAAGACCCGCGACGAACTGGTCGCCATGTACCCAGCAGTAGAAGGTGCTATCCGCGAATCATCTATGGGTAACGAACTGATTGAGGTTGTTCGCTACCACGACTCCAAGGTGGATATGCTGTTCTTGCCTACCCGTCAGGGTGTGGTGCTAGAAAGTGTTAAGAACCCTGTCGGTGAATGTCTAGTTGAGTGGACTCAGCGCCCTGGCCTGGACGACGAATCACACGGTCAGTTCGATGATGTTCTCGCGGTGCAGGTCGCTAAAGCGCGGTTCGCCCTACTGAGCCTGGAAGCGGCACAGAAGTCGGTGCAAGCCCCTATCGTGTTGCCGCCTGACGCGCAAGAACTTGCCCTTGGCCCCGACAGTGTTATCCGCACAGCCAATGGTGAGCGTGTTCGCCGCGTACCCATTGAGGTTCCAAGCAGCGCCTTCGCACAGCAGGGCATCTTGGATCAAGAATTGCGTCAAGGTTCACGCTACCCCGACGCTCGCACAGGCGAGGTTGAAGGATCTATTGTGACCGGGCGAGGCGTGCAAGCCCTCATGTCAGGGTTCGACACCCAGATCCGTACTGGTCAGGCGATGTTCGCCAAGACATTCCAGAACCTTGTACGCAAAGCATTCATGGTTGACGAGATGCTGTTCGGCTCCGAAACTAAAACGCTACGCGGGAATGCTGACGGCACACCCTACGAAATCAAGTACCGCCCAGAGCGCGACATTAAAGGCGACTACACCGTAGATGTGCAATACGGCCTTATGGCTGGATTGGACCCAAACCGTGCGCTCGTGTTTGGGTTGCAGGCTCGTGGTGATCGTTTGATCAGCCGCGACTTCCTTAGGCGGCAAATGCCGTTCGCCTTGAATGCAACCGAAGAAGAGCAGCAAGTCGATATCGAAGAGATGCGCGACTCGCTGAAGCAAGCAGTGGCGGGATATGCTCAGGCTGTGCCAGTGTTGGCGCAGTCTGGGATTGATCCCGGTCAAGTTCTGTCGCGCTTATCAGAAATCATTCTCGGGCGGCAAAAGGGTAGGCCAATAGAAGAGATTGTGTCAGAGGCTTTCGCGCCTGAGGAAATCCCCACACCACCGGGGGTTGAGCCTACGGGTGAGGAAACCGCAGGGATGGTCGGTTCCCCCGGTGAGGCTCCCCCTGGTGGTGCTGGGCAGGATCTAGAAGGAATTAGCGAGGCTACGGGTCTACTTCGTGGCGTTGCACCGGGTCAGGCTGGCATGTCACCTGGCGGTCGCCCTGACTTACAGATGCTGATGGCAAGCCTGGGGGCTAGCGGTGAACCGAACTTGTCGGCTGGCGTTAGCCGTCGTCTACCAATCTAGGAGTGTGCATGTGCGTTAGTTGTGGATGTTGGTCTGACATGGATCAGAAGATGGGTGGCGATGGCGCTCATCCTGAGGATTCGTCTAAGATGCCAAACATTAAGATTGAGAAGGCTCCTGAGAATGGTCGCCGCCCGTAAACCGTTTTGGGATAAGAAGAATCCCAAGAAGAAGTCTACGCCTTTGACTCCAGCGCAGAAGTCTGCGGCTAAGGCTCGCGCTAAGAAGGCCGGTCGGCCTTACCCAAATCTTGTTGATAATGCCGTCGTTAAGAGAAAGAAGAAGTAGTCATGGCTCGTGAAGTTGGCAAGGGTCGCTACAAGAAAGTCCAAAAAACCCGTTCGGTTGACATTTCTGAAACCCAATGGAAGAAAGATGGCGGCTATGGTGCAAAGGGTAAGGCTGGTCGCCTTGTCGGGCCAAAGGGAAAGTTATACACTGGTTCTGTAAAGATGTCTGACGGTTCTACTGCTGTGTATAAGGACGGAAAGCGCATAACAAAAGATGCCGCTCCCGCTTCTAAGTCTTCTGCAAAGAAGTCTATTACACCTGCAAAGCCTGCACCAAAGAAAAATGACAAGCCAAAGCCGGAGCGCGACAAAACATCTTCTGCGGGACCAAAGAAGGGTGGTGGTTCTGGCTACCAGCCAAAGCCATCTGCTGGACCCAAGCGAGGTGGGGGGTCTGGGGTTGCAAAAACTAACACTCCTGCGAAACAAAAGTACAAGCAAAATCCCGATGCGGCAAAGCCACGCCGCCAAGGTAAGAACCTAACGAAAAAGGATCTTGCGCTGGAAAAGGCTAGGCGGGAGGGACCGCAAGGTCCAGTTGCTAATCTGGCTCGTAGGGCTGCATCTGCCCTAATTAACCGTAATGCACCTAAAGCCGGTGAAACGCGAGTTTCTGGTGGGGGTCGCTACAAGCAAACCTATCGGAATGGTAAGTGGGTTACTACTCACACCAAGAGCAGCAACGGTCGATGGGTTAAAAAATCGTAATGCCTGCCAAAAGGGCGCCGAAAAAGGTTGCCGCTGTAATGCGCGAATACAAAAAGGGCACATTGCGGTCTGGCTCTAAAAAGGGTCCGAAGGTTAAGTCACGCAAGCAAGCGGTGGCTATCGCTATGAGCGAGGCCCGTATGAGCAGGAGGAATAAATAGTGGCAGCAAGTAAAGATACAAGCAAAGCGGTTGCTAAAAAGTCTGTTAAGAAGGCGACTCGTCGCCCGAAGCCTGAGACTACTCGCCAGAAGATTGGGCAAGATGATGCTCGCGCTATGCGTAAGCGCAAGATGAAAGTTATGGATGCGCGTGCAAAGCGTAAGGCTGAGCAGAACAAGAAGGCTGAAAGCCTGAATAAGAATATTAAGAAGCAGCAGGGTAAGAAGCCTTACTAATGCCAGCGAAGAAAGATCCACGCCTAGAGCGAGCAGGTGTCTCTGGCTACAACAAGCCGAAGCGCACACCTAACCATCCCACAAAATGGGGAATTGTTGTAGCCAAAGAAGGCGACAAAGTTAAAACAATTCGATTTGGTGAGCAAGGCGCAAAGACAGCAGGTAAACCGAAAAAAGGCGAATCCGCTGAAATGAAACAAAAACGTAAAGATTTTAAATCGCGTCACGGAAAAAACATCGCTAAAGGAAAAATGTCAGCGGCCTATTGGGCCAACAAAGAACGATGGTAAAGGGAGATAAAAATGCCACAGCCTAACAAGGGTGGACACGGTACGGCTCCGGTCGCGGCTCCGGTTCAAGATAAGAGCGGAAGCAAGTCCAGCGACATGGACAAGATCAAGTTTGGTATGCACACCAAGGGAACCAAGGGTAAGGGCTAGTAACAAATTAAGGAGGCAAGAAAATGAAAGTTCCAATGCGTGACATGAGCCTTCATCTTGCTTACCTTGATTTGCACTTGGGTATTGTTGCTCAAGGTGTTGCTTGGTCACCTGATATTGCCGATGACATGGTTGGTCGAATGAAAGAGTTGTTTGACCAGTCTTTGTACACGTTGCATGAGTATGGGCATTTAGGTGATTTAGAGGAAGATGAGGACGAGTTTGGTCCTACTCCTAACTCTGAACTGATTGAACCTAGAATTGTTTATGTGGAGGATGAGGATGGCTGAACAGCAAGGCGGCATGCGTCGTCCACAAAACCCCGCACCTGTATCGGGTCCAGGTCGGTTGTCACAGCGCACTGATGGTGGACCGCAGCAGGTTCAGGCAGAAATGTCAGGTATGCCTTACGGTGAGAATCAAGAGTTTGAGGCTATTCAAGCATCTGCTCCGATGGGCGCATCTGGGCAGGCTGCTGCTCGCGCTAACCGTCGTGGCGGTTCTGGTCGCTCTACTCAACGTGCTGCCGGTCAAGTGGGCTTAACTCCGTTGATGTCACCTACTCAGCGTCCAGATGAACCTATCACTACTGGTGCACCGTTTGGTCCAGGTGACGGGCCTACCCCTTATCCAGGTATGAACACTATTAACAAAAATGATGCTCGCGCCCTTGGCAAGTATCTTCCTAGCATGATGCGTATGGCTGAAAATCCTGACACTCCTGACGGGTTTAAGCGTTTTGTACGTCATCTGCGTAACATGCAGGCGGGGATGTAGTGCCCCGTTTTGTTGATAATGTTGACGCGGTAGTTAACAAACTAGGCACATCTAATGTTGGTCTTGTTTGGGGTCTTGCTAACGTTAATTGGGAAAATGAAGTAGAACGAGACAATTTTCTTGACTACATTACTCTTCCCAACCAGGCGGGATAATGGCTAAAAACGATTATCTCAACATTTTTGATAAGTACAGCATTGCGTCACAGGAGCCAGTGCAGGTTTCAGAGTTAGATCCATCAACGTTCTACGAAGAAGCCCCTATCGCACGCCCAGATGTTCCTGATATTGAACAACAACTACCCAAGGAGGCAACTGACGGTTCTATCGTTAGTGGTTTTTTTAGCGTCATGGATAATATTGTTCCTGACGATATGGGTGGTTTGATTCGTGGTTCTTCCGGTTGGTTGTCTGAACTCCCTGGATATGAGGAAACTGTTGGTCGTGTAGCGGGTGCACCGCTTAGCGCGGCAGAAACTGTGATTAATGTTGTTAACTGGGGCAGCGAGCAAATGAACCACCTTGGTGCTGCTTTGTTCTCTGCTCTTCCAGGTGGTATTCAAACCCTTGACTGGGAGCAGTCTCAGGATATTAGCATGGGTCAGGTTGTTACCGCTAATGCTGCAATTAATTCTAATAGTGGTTTTGCTGGGGGCATTCTTAACGTTTTGACTATGCCTGGTTTGCAATTTGCTATTGAGGCTGGCAAGAAGAACGATCCTCAGAATGTCCTGTACTCTAAAGACTTTGATATTCTTGACGAGGAGCAACGCAAGGAAGCATTTGAAGATGGCGGCGTAGGCCAGTGGACTTCTGGTTTTGCTGACGCTATCTGGCTTGTTGCCGCAGATCCGACCATTATTGGCGGCAAGGCCACCAACATTATTCGGCTTGGTACTAAAGTTGGCGAGTTTGGTGGTCTGAGTAATCAGGCTTTGCGTACTGCTAATCAAGTTGAGCGTTTTGGTACTACTCTTGACGAGCAGGCTAAACTGATTGACGATCTTGGCATTGAAGGTGCACGGCAGGATCGTCGCTTTACAGCCGAGGGTGAAAACCTTATTGCCGCAATGGAAAACGACGCTGATGGTCTTGTCAATCATGTGTGGGTGAAGAACGCTAACGATAAGCGTGCAGCCCGTGCGCTGTTGGGTGCTACTGAAGCAAGCGATCCGATAACTGCTGCGGCACTGGCTGGGGCATTGGCTGGAAATAAGGCTTCATGGCAGTCGCTACGAACCCGCAGTGTTGAACTATATGAGGCCGCAGCAGATACTCTTGGTGTTGATTTGTGGTCACCAGTAGGCGCTAACGCTGACGATCTTGTCACCGCTGGTGTTAAACTTACCGATGATCAGATTCGCCTTGGCGATGACTACATTGATGAAATCCTCGCTACGGCTAAAGTAATTAATCGAGGTGGTTCGCGGGTTGGACCTCGCACCGTTCGTGCTGCTAATGCTTGGCGTGAAGGCGCTTCTCGTGGGCAATACAACAAAAGTCCACTTACAAAGACTTCTCGTGTTTCTGATGGCGGCAAAGGCCATTTTGTTTACGACACAATTGAAGGTGTCGCTGGTTCTCGCCCTGTCCAAATTATTCGATGGTTTGGTAAAGGAACACCTAACGGAATTATCGGAGTCAAGGGTGGACCCGATGGAGAATCTTCTCTTGACGAGTTCTCTGCTTGGCTTGCTAAGGCTCCAATCAGTCAAGAAAACTCTTCAGTTTACATTAATAGATTTGCTGCTGCTCGCACAGTAAATGATCGTAAAGCAATTTTAATGGAGGCTGAAGCAGAAACAGTTAACGCTATTGCCGCAAAAAATGGTATTTCTTCCGAAATGGCTAGAGAAATGTACGATAAGTACAATGCTCGCCGTGCTGCCGCAATGGAAACTATTGCCAAAAGCGAAACTAAATTTTATGTAGAAGATGGCAAGTTAATTAAAGTCCCTGACTTTTATGCCGAACTTGACCAGACACTGCCGTTGCTTGACGTTAAAATGTTTTCTCGTGTTGCTCGTGAAAACAACTGGCTTCGTTATGGTGAAGATGTTTCTTTGGGCGCTGACTATTTAAATAGTTTATGGAAGGTTAGCGTTCTTCTTCGTCTTGGATATACTCAGCGAAATCTTGCTGAGGGCGCTCTCCGCTCATTTGCGGTGCTAGGCCTTATTGCTGCTAATCCTCGTGCTTGGCTTGATTTGCCTAGCAATGCTCGCTATTACGCTAAGGCCCGTCGTGGTATGAAGGGGCTTCGCCTTCAAGAAAAACGTTTGGCAGGTGCTTACGAAAACCTGAGGAACGCAGAAAAAGTTATTGAAGATGCTACTGGTGCGCGTAATCTTGACGAGATTGAGGCTCTTTACGCCAAGTCGTATGATTTGAAAGAAGAGATTCGTCGTCTTTCTGCTTTAAAAAAGAAGTCAAAGAAACAACAAGACGAGATTAAAAAACTTGAAAAGCAACGTAAAGATTTAGAGAAAAAAGCCGACAAGATACGGACTTCTTTTTTCTCTGACAATATTGTTGCTGACCGCAATAAGCGTGACTTGATTCTCACTGAGATCAACGGTATTAGCGATCAAGTCCTTGAAGCGCAAAAGTATGTTAATGACATGATGGGGAAGCGCAAGATCGGTGGCTTTTCCATTAATGAAATTGATGGGATCTCTTCAGGTTATGGTGCTTTTACTGGAGCCGAAGGTCGCTTAGCGTATTTGAACGCTTCTGCTGATCGAACTACTTACATGACGTTTGACAGTGCTGTTGGTCGTCGCATTGATCAACTTGGTAGGTCTTCCGACTTTAAGAAAATGGACCCGAAGAAGTTGTCCGGTAAGCAGATGCAAACATACTGGGATGAGTATGCTTTGCGGATTAATCGACGCTACCGTGAAGATACTTTAGGCAAGATGATTCTTGAAAATCGTCCGTATGATGAGATTAAATCTTGGTTGATCGGCAGAGAGGGTACTCTCTACCGTAAACAAATGGATCAAAAGGGTCGCCGGGTTCTTGACCTTGAGCAGAATATTGACGAGTACTTAAATCATCTTATCAGTCGCCTTGATAATGAACTTCCGAATACAGAACTGCGTAACCTTGCCTTGCAGGGTGAGGTTACTGGTTCAATGGTTGCTGCCAGCCTTCGTGGACGCGACCTTCCTGTTCTTGTTGGTCGTATCGCAGACGACATGGAATCAGGATTACTAGCCACTACTTCTCGTGGTATTAACAGATTTACTGACGGTGCTATGCGTGCGCTAGGTACGATTCCTGAAAACAAAATGCTTCGCCATCCATTCTATCGCACAGTGTTTGATGCGGAACAGCGTAACTTGTGGCGCATGGCGCGGGATCAGGGCGTAGATGTTACTAGCCCAACAGTGCAAAAAAGTATTGCTAAGTCTGCTCACCGTCAGGCGTTGAAGGCTACACGCGAAACAATGTATACGATTGATCGCTTGTCAAATGCCGCGCAAATGCTGCGCTTTATTTCGCCGTTCTTTCCCGCGTGGGAGAATAGTATTCGCACTTGGGGTCGTATTGCTTGGACAAATCCTGCGGTCGTTGGTTACGGAAACTTGCTTTGGAATATTCCTGCGGATCTTGGTCTTGTTGTTGACGAGAACGGCGAACAAGTAACTCAGAGTAACATGTTACGCGATGAAGGCAACTTCATTAAGTGGCCCCAGCCGGTTCAAGATTTTCTGAAAAAAGAACTAGGTCTGCCTATTTTTGGCACTCCAGGTCAGGAACTAATGTTCCGTCAGCAAGGCTTGAATACTATTTTGCCTGGTGCTGAATGGTGGTTTTCTGGTCTTGGTCCCGCCGCCCAGATTCCTACGGCATGGTTCCTTCGCGGGAAACCTGAAGATGCTGAGGTATTAAAAAATGCTGTTGGCGAGGAGATGTACCGCCAAATTGTTCCAGGCGGTAACACTAACGTTGACTTGTTTGAAGCACTTCTGCCTACCACTGCTAAACGATTTAAGCAAATGCTTGGTGGTGAAACAACTGACAGTGCATATATTCGTACCTGGAATCAAATCATTGAGGATGAGTACATTAAGGCACAGTTAGAAAATCGCACGATTACTGATGCGGATATTAAACGCATTGAGCAGAAGGCTAATCGTTTTTGGCAGTGGCAGATTGGAGCCGCCGCCTATTTGCCTTTCCAGCAGACTATTCGTTCAGAGTTTCAAATTGAGCGTGATGCTTGGAATCGACTTATTGATGACGAGTCAATTCCTTATGTTGAAAAAATAAAGATTTTTCTTGAACAGTACCCAGGCTTTGAAGCGATTACTCGTTCCACCTCGGTGTCTGAGACTGGCCTTAGCCCTAATTTGAAAACATGGCAGCGGATTACAAAAAACAAAGACATGGTTGACAAGTTGTACGACATTGATCCTGAACTTGTAGGCATGTTTGGCAACATGGGCAAGTTTGATGATCCGTTCTCGTATGCAGTGTACGGCGAGTTTGGCTCTATGGAAATCGGCCCGAAGGGTTTGCCCGTTCGTCGTCGCATGACTCCGACTGAGTTAATTCGGAACAACGAAGTCAAAGATGGTTGGACTGCTTACTGGGAGTTCAAGGATTATCTTGAAGATAAAGTGCTAAAGGCTGGCTACAGCAGTCTTCAGGTCAAGGAAGCAAAACCTCTTCTTGACGAATTAGATAATTTTGAGATAGCGTTGGCTGACCGCTATCCTGCTTGGGGTGAGGAACGCAATGTTTACACGAGTAAACTGAGTGCTTTCTTGCAAGGTGCTAAAATGATTGTTAGCAATCCTGAGATGATGGATGAAGATTCCACTGTCGCTGCACTGTCGGAATACATGCAGGTCCGTGATTATATTTCTAAAAAGTTGGATGAAACTACGGACAATGATGCTCGTGAACAGTTAAGGCAGATTGGCTATAAGGCTGCCTTTGATCTTCGTCAGAAAGATATTGGTTTTGCTGACTTTTATGACCAGTACCTTTCGGGTGATGACTTTAGGGAGGTCTTGTAGTGGCTGATGATATTGTTCAAAACGCTAAAAACAGCGCCGATGCTATTACCCTTGATCCCGTTTCTTCTGATGATCCTTTAATTTGGCATTCGACTCAATATAGTTATACACCGGGTGCTGGTGTTTCTGCTAGTGGTAAGCGCAATACTTTAAAACTATCAGAGATGCAGAATGTTATTCTGGGCGCTGCCGCTCAGCGCGATCCTGAGTTTGATCAGTGGTCGAATCAGTTGTATAAGTCTGGTTTTATTTCTAAAAACGCTAGAGGCATCCCTGCTTATGTTGCTGACGGCCTTGCTAACGCGGTAGAAGTTTATCAGGGTTATGTTGCTATCGGTGGCGATAAGAGTTTTACTGACTGGTTTAAAGGATACGCTCAGACTGCCACACCGCCAGAAGAAACAGGTGGTCGCTATCGTGGTCCTGTAACCACTACTACTGTTAGCCTAACCGATGAGGTTACTGCTGAAGCACTACTAGACACTATGGCCCGTGACCTTCTTGGTCGGGGGTTGTCACAAAAAGAAACGCAAAAGTATTTAAAGCAATTCCGTCAAGCCGAAGAAGCAGCCCCGGCTGTTTCTACTACCACTCCCAGTGGTGACGCTTACCGTACTACAGTAAGTGAGTCTGCTGCCGATAAAGGTGAACTGTTGCGGAAGATCATTGCAAAGAATCCTGACTATGCTAAATATCAGGTTGACACAACTATCATGGATATGTTGATGACTGATATTAAAAAGGGTCAGGAGGTCATCTATGGCTGATAAAGATAAGACCAAAAAGACCAAGAAGACAACTGCTCGCCAGTATGTTATTGAGGCTGGCTATGCGATGGAGTTGATTAATTCTGATCCTTCGTTGCAAGAGTGGATTCGTCGTGTACGCAAGTACATGAAAGACAATGATGGTCGTACTCCTACTGAGTATGAAATGGACGAACTCAAAGATGGGATCGTTTGGTTTGAGAAATACAATGCGGATCAGGAACTTGCTCGTATGCAGCAGGCCGATCCGCGTAGGCAGGCTGACTGGGCGCGTAGTCTTGAACTAGCGCAGCAGAAGGTTCAGGCGCTAGCAAATACTTACGGTATTAATCTTGATGCCGATGAGGTTCGCACGATTGCTACAGATGTTCGACTTAACCAGTTGACTGACATTGAAATTAAGGAGCGCTTTGCTCCGATTCTTTCTGAGGCTCTTATTGCTGGTGAGGATATTGGCGGTCAGGCTGCTGAGTTTGAGCGTAATATTTTACAGTGGTCGCGGATTAATGGTCTTACTCTTACTGGTGATATAATCTCTAAGTATGTATCTGCTGGTGTTGAAGGTCGCTCTTCGCTAGAAGATATTAAGAACGATCTTCGTCGCACTTATATTGCTGGTGCGTATCCTGGTTGGTCGGATAAAATAAATGCTGGTCAAGATATTTATGACATTGCCGCTCCTTATCGTTCTTTAATTGCTAATGGGTTAGAAGAGAGCGAAGATAATATAACTCTTGACGATCCATTAATGAAAAAGATTTTTCAAGCAGTTGGTCCTGATGGGAAGCCTCGTATTGTTCCTATGTATGAGGCTGAGCAGATGATGCGTCTTGACCCGCGTTGGGACCTTACAAATAACGCTTACGATGTTTACTCTCGTGTTGGGGAGAATCTGTTGCGTACCTTTGGATTCCGCTGATGAGTATTAACTGGGACTTTATGACAACTCCTGAGTTCGGTCAGGAGATGCAGCGTATCGCTCAAATTAGTACTCCTGGTTGGCAGCCGGGTGGCTTTGTTACACCACCAGAGGAAGAAAAGAAAGAACCCCCAAAGAAGTCTGCTGAGGATTTATATTGGGAGCAGCGTGCAGCAGCGGAGGCAGCGGAACGTGAGCAAGCCCGTGAGGGTGCGAAGTCTTTCCTCCGTGGCCTACTAGAAACCTACGGTCTTGGTTCTCTTGCTGGTGAGGTTGAGCGTCTAGTCGGTGACACCACTAACGAGTTGGTTATCGCTCAGCGGTTGCGTGAGACACAACAGTACAAGGATCGGTTCAAGGGTCTTCTTGGCTTGCAGCAGCGAGGCATCACCGATATTCGCAATGAAGCGGAGTATCTGAACCTTGAAACGCAGTATCGACAGGTATTTCGTGAGGCTGGGCTTCGTGACTATCTAGGTACTTCTGGTACTCAAACAGAATATGATGCCATAGCCAGACTTGTCTCTGATTTTTCTTTGTCGGTGAATGAGGTCCGTGATCGCGTCACTGATGCCCAGCGAGTTGTTGCAGAAACACCACAAGAAGTACGAGACAGTCTGCAACAGTTCTACGGCATTGACCCGGCACTACTCACGCAGTACGTCCTTGACCCAGAAAACACTACGACACAAATCCAGCGCCGCGCTAACGCAGCCATCGTTGGTGGTTACGCACAGCGTGCCGGTTTGACGTTTGGTGCTGGTGTGTCTGAGCGTATCGGTGAGTTTGTTGGTGGTGGTGAGGACATTCGTGGCACTGCCATTGAGCCACTATTGACTGAGGTGTCCGATATTCAGAAGGCTACACGCCGACTGGCAGATATCGAAAAGACAACATTGACAGAGGAAGAGACTGCATTGTCTCGCCTGGATCTTGACCAGCAGGCACGCGAAAAGGTTCGTGGTTTGCAGTCTCGTGAAAGGGCACGTTTCGGTGGAAGTTCGGCTATCCGGTCGGCAGC
>Ga0208898_1001468_pt1 | contig 15627 bp, 16 predicted proteins | sample VirMetDEL_Mar_4_FD_184513 | JGI IMG/M metagenome (GOLD analysis project Ga0208898, IMG submission 184513) | Aqueous microbial communities from the Delaware River and Bay under freshwater to marine salinity gradient to study organic matter... | ecosystem: Environmental > Aquatic > Marine >...
ATTAACACTTTTATAAGCAGCAAAATGAATAACCCCATCAACAGAAGTTCTGTCAATGGGGATATCATTAAGATTTTTTGTCGATGTCTTGAAAAAACTTAGTTTAGGTGGATTTATCGTTTTTAAAAATTCTATCGTTTCATATTTAGAATTTCTTAGATCGTCTACAATAATAACATTATGATTATTTTCCAGCGCATATGCTGTTGTATGAGATCCTATGTACCCATTTCCACCAGTAACTAGAATTCTCATTCGCCACTTAATAACGGTTGAATGTTTTGATTCTTAGGTTTTCTTCCGCGTTTTTTCATAATACCCATTTGTCTCCTTTGTCTTCTAACCATATCACATGTGATATTGCTGCCAGTTATCTTACTTAGTTGAGAAGCGACTTGCTCGTCGCTATGCTCTCTAATATTTTCGTTAATAAAATTTAATTCTGCATCTGTCCATTTTTTATAGTTAGCCATTTTATTCTCCTTTTGGGGTATAACATAATGTATATTAGCCGATTTTACTATTTGTAAAGTAGACATTTTCTAAATTCTATCTATTATAGATAAACATAGGAGCATTAATATGAATAATGATAAGTTAAATGAGGCTACTTTTGCTTCTTCCACATTGAAAGTTGTGGCTTCTGAAGATATAGAACATTATGAAAATGTTGAGTCAAACAAAACTCTAGCAGAATTATTAGATGAAGAAAAAAAAGAAGAAGAATCAACCAAAAATAAATGAAGAAGAATTTATAGAAGTTATTAATAAAATTACTAAAAAATTAAGCTATAAATTTAAATTCGGTTATCATGATGTAGAGGATATGAAGCAGCAGGCCACTATTTTTGCTATAGAAGCTTTGGAAAAGTATGACCATAAAAGACCTTTAGAAAATTTTCTTTGGACTCATGTTAGAAACAGGTTGTTTAACTATAAAAGAGATAATTATCAACGTCCAGATAAGCCTTGTCTGACATGTCCTCTTTATGATCCAAAATTACAAAAATCTAATAGTGGATGTACTAAATTTGATGATAAGAGAGATTGCGATTTATATAGAGGCTGGGAGTCGAGAAATGAACGTAAAAAAAACTTAATGCAGCTATCTTATATTCATGATAATAATGAAACTTTGGATAACAACAATTTGTTAGATTCTATTTCAAATAAAGAAATAATAACAATTTTAGAAAACAATCTAACTTACGAATATCGTGAAATATATTTGAAATTAAAAAATGGGGAAAAAATCAAAAATAACGATATGAAAAAACTCAAAAAAGAAATACTAAATATATTAGAAAATGGCAAAAATACCTAAAAAACGTGGACAATTATCTTTAGAAGAAGAAAAATTTATTAAAGATAATATAACATCTCTATCTATAGAAGAAATAGCCGACTCTTTAAACAGAAGTACAAAGCCAATTAAAAGGTATATAGAAGAAAATCAATTATATAATACAGATAGTAAAGAAGAAAAAGATAATTTAAAATTAAAACTACATAGTAAAACTTTTTGGCCAGAAATTGTGCGTCAATTTGATGATTCTAGTGGCGAATTACAATATTTCGAAGATACTTGGATAGGTTTAATAAAACAGTTCAGAGAAGATGTTTTACCGGCAGAAGAGTTACAAATAAAACAATTTATAACTATAGACATTCTTATAAATAGAAGCATGAAAGAGCGTAAAAGGCATATTGCTGAAACTGAAAAATTACAAAAATTAGTAGACGCAGAATACAGCAAACCCGAAGAACAAAGAGATGTGCCTAAATTAGCCAATTTAGAAACACAGTTAAATTTTGCTAGAAATAGTATAGCTAGTTATACAAATGAATTTACAAAGTTATTAAATGAACAACAAAAAATTAGCAAAGATTTGAAAGCTACTAGAGAACAAAGAATAAAAAGAATAGAAGACGGTAAAAGTAGTTGGGTAGGATTAATACGCATGCTAGAAGACGAAGAAATTAGAGAAAAAGAAGGTAAAGAAATGGAAATTATGCGTATGGCCACAGAAAAAGCAAAAAATAATTTAATAGAATATCACGAATATCAAGATAAAACTGTAGACCAACCATTTTTGTTACCAGAATCAGTAATAGAAGAATAATGAGAAATTACAAAGATCCTCAATATATAAAATGGAGAAAAGCTGTATATACCAGAGATAATTTTTGTTGTCAGTGGCCTAACTGTAATTTTAGATCAAAACTTAATGCTCATCATATAAAAAAATGGAGCGACTATCCTGGATTAAGATATAATATTGATAATGGTATTACTTTATGTTATCAACATCACAAAATGATAAAAAATATGGAAACAGATTATGAGTACTTTTTTTTCAAAATAATAGCAAATAAAAATGGATAAAGACAATTTTACTATAATCGTAGATACTAGAGAGCAGCAGCCCTGGGTTTTTAAACATCATGCTACTGCTAATCAAAAGTTAGATACTGGTGATTATAGTATACAAGGTTACGAAGATATCATTTGCATAGAAAGAAAGCATAGTATTTCTGAATTTGTAAATAACATGACAGAAAAAAGATTTTCTAATGTTTTAGAACGTATGAGCTCTTATAAATATGCTTTTATAATTATGGAATTTGACTTTGATAGTGTAGTAAATTTCCCTTTGGGTTCTGACATACCAAAACGCATATGGAAAAATCTTAAAATAAATCCGGCTTATATAATTAAATATATTTCCGATATACAAGTAAAATACAATATTAAAGTTTTGTTTTGTGGTTCTTCACATAATGCTGCAAAAATGGCTGTTTCTTTAATGAGAAGAGTTATAGAGAATAATAACACAGATGACTAAAGTAAAAACCAAATATGATGATGCTTGGTTAGATTTAGGAAACCTATCCGAATTGGTTATAGATAGTATACCCACTATACACAGAACAAAAGAAGATATAGAAAAACCAGATTTACACTTATTAAGACTTTTAAGAAATCCTAAATACTTTGGATCTACATGCAAATTGTTATTCAACATAGAATTACATCCGATACAAATAGCAATATTGCAGGAATTTTGGTATAGGCCCTTTCCTATGTTTATAGCTAGTAGAGGTTTTGGTAAAAGTTTTTTATTAGCATTATATTCCGTTTTAAAAGCTTCTTTAAACCCTGGAACAAAAATTGTGATAGTTGGTGCTGCTTTTAGGCAGAGTAAGGTTATTTTTGAATATATGGAAAATATATGGCGCAATAGCCCAATATTGCGTAGTATTTTTAGCGGTAATGATGATGGGCCTAGAAGAGATGTAGATAGATGTACACTTCGCCTTGGCGATAGTTGGGCTATGGCTATTCCAATGGGCGACGGTTCGAAAATCAGAGGCTTAAGAGCACATATTATAATAGCAGATGAATTCGCTTCTATTAGCCCAGACATATATGAAACTGTAGTTTCGGGCTTCGCTGCTGTAAGTGCTACACCTATTCAGAACGTTAAAGAACAGGCTAAAAAAAAGGCCATGATAGAAGCCGGTGTTTGGAATGAAGAGCTTGAAAGTCTTGAAAAAAAAATCGGCAATCAGGCAATAATATCCGGCACAGCGGATTATGCATTCAAGCATTTTTCACAATACTGGAATCGTTACAAATCAATAATATCTAGTAAAGGAAATCCAAATAAACTAAAAGAAATCTTTAATGGTGAAGTTCCTGAAAACTTTAATTGGAGAGATTATTCTGTTATAAGAGTACCTTATGAACTAATACCCAAAGGCTTCATGGATGATAGACAAATAGCTAGAGCTAAAGCCACTATCCACACAGGTATATATAATATGGAATATGCTGCTTGTTTTACAGCGGATAGTAGCGGATTCTTTAAAAGAAGTTTAATAGAGAGCTGCGTAGTATCAGAAAAAAAACCTATAGTTTTGCCAGATTCCGGAGAAATAATTTTTGATGCAGTAACAAGAGGCTCCCCGAATAAACAATATGTTTTTGGCATAGATCCAGCTTCAGAACAAGATAATTTTAGCGTAGTAATAATCGAATTAAATTCAGATCATAATAGAATAGTATTTTGTTGGACAACCAATAGGTCTAACTTTAAAGAAAAGCAAAAGTCTGGTATAACCAACGATCACGATTACTACTCTTTCTGCGCAAGAAAAATTAGAGATTTAATGAAAGTCTTTCCTTGTGTAGCAATTGGTATGGATGCTCAAGGTGGAGGCATATCTATCGAAGAAGCTTTACACGACCCTAATAAATTACAAGACAATGAACAGTTGATTTGGCCTATTATAGATTATGACAAAAGTAAAGATACAGATTCTCAACCAGGACTACATATATTAGAGATGATACAATTCGCTAAATCCGATTGGACAGCACAAGCCAATCATGGATTACGCAAGGACTTGGAAGATAAAGCTTTGCTTTTTCCGAGGTTTGATAATATTTCCTTAGGGCTATCCATAGAACAAGATAAAATAAATGCTTCAGATTTATCTAACAACAATTATTTATACGATAATATAACTGACTGTATTTTAGAAATAGAAGAATTAAAAAATGAATTAACCACAATAGTTATGACACAAACTAGTACTGGTCCAAATGCTAGAGACAGATGGGATACTCCAGAAATTAAAATGCCTAATGGTAAAAAGGGTAGACTGCGTAAAGACAGATATAGCTCTTTAATAATAGCTAATATGATAGCAAGAAAATTTCATAGACCTTCTATTAAAAACGAATATAATATTGTTGGAGGTAATCTAAGAAATATACCATCAAATTCTAATTCACAAGAGGAAGATCTTTATAAAGGGCCTGAGTGGTTCACTAAAACTGTTAATAATAATAATATTTTTAAAGGTATATATAAATGAAGTACAATATACAGGATATTATACAATCTAATCCTATAGATATAGACAAAAAATCTGCTATAGCAATAATGTACGATGGATCTGAGAAGTATCAAGATTTCTTTGTCAATATTATAAAAACAATAAAGCATTTACATAATGTAAAATTAATTGTTTTTTGCAAAGAACATAACGAGCAATTAATTGACAAAATGTATTTAGTCAATAACAACTTATGTACAGATATTGATGTCGTTCATATAGAAAAACTATACAATCAGTATGAATACATACAAAAATATATTCATAAAGTAAATTTTTTCCAGTACATAAAACCATTTGTTTTAAAGTACATATTAGATAATAAAGATCACTACGACGTCGATAATTTATTATATCTCGACATAGATATATTACCTATGAGAAAATTGGATCTTATTTTTAATGATATATCTAATGATCCAATTTTTATAGAAGAATTAGGTTTAGACATAAATAAATATGGTTATAATATATATATCAATGATCACAGAGCTTATTCTTATTTTCCAGAAATATTAGAAGAAAATAAAATTAAATATCCCACTATGCCAGTAAATACCGGTGTTTTAGGATTTAAATTAGATAGACCTTTGGATTCATCTATAATTAACTTATGGTGTGATTTTACTATAAGGTGCATATCAAACAATCTTGGTCATAACGTTGTTAAATGGTGGGATCAAGGTATTTTCGTTCTTGTTTTGGAAGCAAAAGGTCTGTTGCATAAGGTTTCAAAAAACAAAAAATATAACCATACAGTTTATATTAAAGATAACAAAAATTTAGATTTATCAAAAGTCAATAGTAATTTAGTACATTTTATAGGTGATACCAAACCTGTTCTTAGTAGAGATTTGTATAATAACAAACTTAAAAAAACCATTCAGATATTTGTTTGCGGTCATAATGACGTTCAAAACGATCAATTTCATACTAGAAAATATTTTAATTTTGTGAATTTGAACAAACTATCATTTGATAATGAAATGTATTCTAATAATACTTTAAGTGAATCTCGTATATTTTTAACTTCAGAAAATATTTTCCCGCAAGATAAAGATATATTGGGTGTCATATCTGCTTCGTGGTATGACAAATATAATTATGGTTGTGTTGATAGTTTATATAATTGGCCTATTACTCCAATGATAGATGAACTTCGAGAGAATCAAGTAATTTGTGCTGGAATTTGTTCTGGGGCGGAAGCCCAACCAAAAGATCCCTTATTTAAGAAAAATTTTAACAAACACTTTAGACATGTTTATAGGTACACAAAAGATATTCAAAATATATTGCAGGATATAACTGGTCTTGCATATGACGGTATTTCACCAGCCCCTTATTCAAACCAAATCATAGCTCATAGATCTGTTTTTAATGAATATGCTAAATTTATGCGTAAAACCGTAAAAGATATAGTAGAAGCCTTTGGTATAGATTTTAAATTTTTTCCAATTAGCGTTAAACATAATGATACCTATGACAATAGACGTCCATTAGGTTATTTGGTTGAGGAAGCAGCCATGATATGGTGGTCAAACCAAAAACACATCAAGTATATCTCTATTGCTCAACCTCAACAATCATGGTATAAAAATAAACGACACCTAGGCAAATAAAAGGTAAAATTATGAAAAAAAAATTAATTATTTTAATATCCAGAAAAGACTACATTAAATTTGTAAAATCAAATTTAGAAAAACAATTTGATGCTTATGATGAATGTCGTTTATGGTTGAATACTAATAAAGAACAAGATTTTTATATTGATTATTTTAAAGATAACCAAAAGGTTAAAATAGTTGTTCCAGAAGAATCTAATCCTGATGTTATAGATCCTTTTGTAAATTTAAAGTTTTTCTATAAACAAGATGCTGTAGATGAGAATTCTGTATATATAAAACTTGACGATGATATACTTTGGGTAGAAGAAAATTTTATAGATAAATTATTTTCAGAAAGACTAAAACCTGAAAACGATAAATATTTTTTAATTTTGCCTTTAATTTTTAATAACGCTATAATAAGTAATATTTTAATGAGATTTGGTAAACTTCCCTGGGATAACAAATGTTGGTATAATCCACAGGATCCTATAGGTTGGGGAAGCGGTTATTTTGCTGAAAAATTACATAGAATGTTCTTGGATATGATTAAAGAAAATGCTTTAGATTCGTTAAAATTTAATAAATGGTTATTAGATCCAAAAGAGTTAGTTACTATAAATGCTATATCTTTTTTTGGTTCTGATATGAAAAATGTTGTTCCAACTTTGAATATGCATTCTGATGAATTTTATTTGTGTCATTATGGTCCGTCTATCTTGAATAAAAACAATATAATTGTAGGAAATAATATATGCTCACATTATGCCTTTTTCCCTCAAAAAAATTATTTAGATACAACTGATATATTGCAATTGTATGAAAATATAATATAGATATTATCTTTGTTTTCATCAACAAAATTAATCTCGTGTTGTATTCTTAAATTTTGTGTATATATTACTATTACAATACTAATGGAAAAGAATTATGAAACGTTATCCCAAAAGTGAATCTATCCAAAATGCAGAAATCAAAGATGAAACTGCATACATAACTTGGGGAGACGATGCTGATAGTAGACAAAAAGCATTAAACGAATCTTCAAAAGCCTTATCTGAATTTGATGTAATTTCTAGAACATCTGCTAATTCTAGATATAGAACAGATTTTTCAAATCTAGATACCGGTGTTTCCGGCAGGCCCGGTTTAACCAGATCTGATTATAACGTTTTTCGTCCGGATGAAGCTGTTCCAGAAAAGTTTAAAAATATAATTAAATCCGCTGATTCTATATATCATAAAGTTGGTTTAGTTAAAAATGTTATTGATTTGATGGGCGATTTCGCTTGTCAAGGTATCAGAATTTCTCATCCCAACAAAAGAATACAAAGATTTTACAGAAATTGGTTCGATAAAGTTAATGGGTATGATCGTAGCGAAAGATTTTTAAATAACTTATATCGAACGGGTAATGTTGTTATAAATAGACAAACAGCGAAAATAAGTTTAAAAGTAACTGATAAAATGTATAAAGCCTCTGCTTCTGCTGATATGATAGTTTCTTCGGATGAGCCAAATGTAGAGAAAAGAGAGATACCTTGGAAATATACTTTTATAGATCCTTCTTATGTCGACATTGTTGGCTCTGCCTTAGCATCATTTTCTGGTAATAAAATATATGCTATAACCATTCCTTCTCAGTTACGTAGAATTATAAATAATCCAAAAAATGATTATGAAAAAAAAATTGTAGGAGATTTGCCTCAATCAATCAAAGATGCTGCCAAAAGCAAAAAACCATACGTTTTAGATAAAGAAAAAACTTTGGTGTTCCATTATAAAAAAGATGATTGGTCAACATGGGCTTATCCCATGATATATTCTATAATGGATGATATATTTTTAATCGAAAAATTAAAGTTAGCGGATTTAGCAGCTTTGGATGGGGCTATATCTAATGTTCGAATTTTTAAATTAGGTAGTTTAGATCATAAAATTGCTCCAACTCAGGCTGCAACAGCTAGGCTCGCTTCTATATTACAAAATAATGTTGGTGGCGGTACAATGGATTTGGTTTGGGGTCCAGATATTGAACTTTTAGAATCGAAAACTGCTGTTCATCAATTTTTAGGAGAAGGTAAATATACTCCTCATCTTAATAGTGTTTATGCCGGCTTAGGTATACCTCCTACACTTACCGGCACATATGGAGCCGCTGGCACAACTAATAATTTCATTTCTTTAAAAACCTTAACTCAAAGATTACAATACGGTAGAAAAATTCTTACTTCGTTTTGGAAACATGAATTGTCTTTAGTTCAAAAGGCTATGGGTTTTAGATTGCCAGCAAAAGTAGAATTTGACCGAATGGATCTTAGTAACGAAGACGCTGAGAAAGCTTTATTGATACAGTTGGCAGATAGAAACATTATTTCTGACGAAGCTCTACAAACAGCTTTTGGTATAGATACTGATTTAGAGAAATCTAGAGTTAAAAAAGAAGCAAAAGAAAGAGATAGGGATAGTTATGTTAAAAAATCAGGACCATATCATAATGCAGAATTTGATAATGACCTAAAAAAGATTTCGTTGCAAACCGGAATAGTTACTCCTAGTCAAATAGGTTTAGAATTAGAAAATAAGAAGAAAGGAGAAAAGAGTTTATTAGATATAAAAAACGATGCTATAAACAGTAAACGTTCTGATACAAATTTTTCTCCTAACGGAGTTTCTGGCCAAGGTCGACCTAAGAATAGTAAAGACTCTCAACAAAGAAAAACTAAAGAATTTAGACCGCAAACTGGTGCCAAACTCACAATATGGGCATCTCAAGCAATAGAAAAAATAAATGACATTATTAATCCTAAGTTTTTAGAATTTTATAGCAAAAAAAATATGAGAAGTTTATCTTCTGAAGAGTATTTAGAATCTGAAAACATGAAAACAAAAATATTGTTTGCTTTAGAACCTTTACAAGAAATTACAGAAAATTCTATATCACATGTCATATTTAATTTAAACGATAAAACTAACCAAGAATTATATAAATTGTATCATGAAAATGTTAAATCTGTATCTTCTTTGCAAGAAAAAGAAATAACATTAAATAATCTTAATCTGATCAAGATTCAGAGCATAAAAGATTTTTATTCATAATTGGTGTAAGTGTAGTATAATACAGGAGTAACTTCATGATTATATTTGAACAAGAAATACAAGACGGCTTAGAACAAAAGATTAAGGCTAATGCTAGCATAAGCTACGCTAGCGCCATACACCCAACTTTGCCCAATGAAGAAAAAAAAATAAAAAATCAATTAGATAAAAGTATTGCAAATGTTGATGATTCTGATTTGTATTATGTTCAATCCATATTAGTAACATCTAGTTGGAATAAAAATGACGATATTTTTGATAAAGCTGAAGTTTGGGTGTCTAGAAATACTCCAGAGGACAAACCTACCAATTTAGAACATGACGAAGGCACTATAATAGGTCATATAGTTTCTAATTGGCCAATTGATGAAGACGGTAACATAATCAATGAAGATATAGATATAGAAAATCTGCCCGAAAAATTCCATATATTAACTGGATCTGTCATATACAAAGGTTTCTCCAATCCTGAGTTAAAAGATAGATCGGAAAAATTAATAAGTGAAATTGAAAATGGTATTAAATATGTTAGTATGGAATGTTATTTCAAAGGTTTTGACTATGGTTTAATTAATCAAAAAACCAATGACTACAAAATATTAGCTAGAAATGCAGAAACATCATTTTTGACTAAACATTTAAAAGCTTATGGAGGTTTAGGCGAACACGAAGGCTATAAAATTGGTAGAGTCTTAAGAGGTATAACCTTTTCTGGCAAGGGATATGTTGACAAACCGGCTAATCCCGATAGTATAATATTTAATGGTAACAAAATTTTTGAGAAAAAAAATGACGCTTTTATAAAAGCTGGTGTATCTATTCAAAGTCCCGAAATAATGGAGAACAATAACATGAGTTTAGAATCAGTAGAAAAAAATGTGGCAGAAATCAAAAATAAGATTGAAGCCATGACCGACTGCGAAAAAGCTATCAACGAAGCTAAAACAGTTGCGTCAGATTTACAAATCCAAAATAACGAATTAGCTGAAACCTTAAAGACTACTCAAGCTGAATTGTCTGAGGTTAAATCCGCTTTCGAAGCAGCTGTTCTTGAAAAAGAAGAAGCTGCTAAAAAAATGTCAGAAGACATGAAGAAGAAAGAAGAAGAGATGCAAAAGATGAAAGCAGAATTTGATGCTACAAATGAAATTCTTGCTGCATATAAAGATAAAGAAGCTGAAATGATGAAAAAAGAGAAAAAAATGAAAAGAATGGCTTCTTTAATGGAAATTGGTTTAGATCAAAATGCAGCATCAGAAACTTCTGACAGATTAGAATCTTTAAATGATGAACATTTTGATAGTTTCGCTCAAATTCTTAAAGCCACTTTGGCTTCTCAAGAAGAAACAAATCAGTCAGAGACTGAGGTTAAAGCTGAAGAAAAAACAGAATCAGATATACTAGAAACAGCCGAGGTATCTCCAGAAGCTGATCTTAGTGTTGGTGGAGAAGATGATGTTGAGCAAAATACAAGAGCAGCTTTGATTGATTTTATGTACAGCAGACTAAACAAAAAAAACTTAAACAAGGGAGAATGAAATGGCTCTAAAACCTGATCGTGTTGAATCTTATACTGATATTTCATTTTTCATGAACACAACTGGAGAACGAGGTGGTGTTGTTGTTCATGATACAACTGGTGTTGGTGCTAGCATGGACGATGCCGGTGCTGTAGTAGGATATCCTAATGGAACTGATCTAAGCGGATTAGAGCCAGCAGGTGTTTTACTTAATGATGTTGTTAATTATGACCTAACTAGGCAACATCTCAATTGGCATCGTGACGAGGTCCAAGTTGGCAACAAAGTTACTTTATTGCGTCAAGGCCAAGTTACTACCAATGTTGTTGATCCAGATGTGGCTCCTGCTGCTGGAGAAAGAGCTTATTTTGATGCATTTGGAAGATTTTCCAATGCTGACGTTGCTGGCTCTACTCAAGTTGGTAGATTTTTAAGCGGTCTTGATAGTGATGGTTACGTAAAAGTAGATATTAATATAACTTGATAAAGGGAGAATTTATTCATGGCTACAGAGCGATTTAATCCAACCCCAGAGCTAACAGATCTTCTTGTTAAGTCTGGTTCTTTCAACAAAGAAGAAGCTTTGGCTGCTAACGCAGAGTTTGCCAAGGCTCTAGAGTTACCCCTGCGTCAAGGTATCTTAAATGGAGATATTCTCGATGGTATTTATGAGCCAATAGCATTGTCTCAAGGTGCTACTCCTGAATTTCCATTAGATTTCTTAAGTCCCGGCACAGAAAAGGATTTTGTGGCTTACACAATTCCTAATCATGGCTACATTCCTGAGCGTCATGTTGAGGGTGATTATGTGATGGTTCCAACTTATGATATTGGTGCCAGCATTGATTATCTATTAAAATATGCTCGCGATGCTCGTTGGGATGTTGTTGGTCGTGCTATGGAAGTTCTAGAAGCTCAATTCGTTAAGAAGATGAATGACGATGGTTGGCATACGTTACTTGCAGCGGGTGTTGATCGTAATATCGTTGTTTTCGATAGCGATGCAGATTCTGGTCAATTTACCAAACGTCTTGTTTCTCTCATGAAAACAGTAATGAGAAGAAATGGTGGTGGTAATTCTACTTCTAATAACAGAGGTATGCTAACTGATCTTTATGTTAGTCCAGAAGCTGTTGAAGATATCCGAAACTGGGGTATTGATCAAGTTGACGAAGTTACCCGTCGTGAGATATATGTAGCTTCTGATGGTAGCGGTACTCTTAACAGAGTATTTGGTGTCAATCTACATGATCTTGATGAACTTGGTGAAGGTCAAGAATATCAGCTATTCTATAGCGATGTTTTACTTGGCACATTACCAGCTGGAGATGTAGAAACTGTTGTTGGTCTTGATCTAAGACGTCGTGATAGCTTTATCATGCCAGTTCGCGAACAGGTCCAAATTTTCGAAGACGATACTCTTCATCGTCAAAAACGTGCTGGTTTCTATGGTTGGGCTGAACAAGGCTTTGCGGTATTAGATAATCGTAGAGTTTTAATTGGCTCCCTCTGATATTTAAATATCATACCAAAAGAAAAGGCTGGCAGCTATTTGCCGGCCTTTTTTTTTAGGTGTATATGATATTATATAAATCTTAGCATAAATTTAAGGCTAAAAGTATGGCAGCTACAAAATATGATTTCGATATAGAGCAAGGGTCTTCTTTTAAATTTAGTTTAGTCTATAAAGATAGTAGTAAAAATGTTATTGATTTGACCGGCTGGTGCGCTAGAATGGTTTTAACGACCAATAATAATGCTGTTAAAATATTTTCTACGACTAATCAAGACTTTAATATATACAAATTTGAATTAGACGAACCTAATGGTAAATTAACTCTTTTAATACCAGCTGAAACGACTAATAAATTCAATTTTAAAAGCGCTAAATATGATTTAGAATTACAAAGTCCAGATGATTTGTATGCTGGAGGAGGAAAATATACTACAAGAATTTTATTCGGTGTAATCAACATTATACCAAGATTCAGCAATTCACCACAAAATTTGAGTTGTTCTAATGGATAATTTTACTGTTGAAATTTTGGATCCTGATACTAAATATATTGAATTAGAAACTAGTGTTGGCAATATTGTTAACAATATTGAAATAGAAAGATCAACATCTTTTAATATTGATATAATTAACACATCAAAAGTTTTGGCTAGCGATTTACCAGACGATATTCCTATGAGTAAAATTGTTGGCAATTTGAATGTTGCTAGAATAGATGGTTTAGATGATTATTTAGACAATTATGAATTTGATTGTGGAACACCATAAATAATATACTTTACAATAACGGAGAATTAAAATGCCAGTAAACACAAGAATTCAATTAAGAAGAGGCACAGTTGCTTCTGGAGCAAATCAATGGTCAACACAAGTTTTATATGAGGGTGAAGTTGGTTTTGAAAGTGATACTGGCAAATTTAAGATTGGTGATGGCACCACAGCATGGAACAGTTTAGGTTACGCTAGTGTTCTTCCTAGCGAACTAAATGAACTTGTTGATGATAGGGTAAACGCACTATTAGTTGCTGGATCAAATATATCATTAACCTATGATGATAGTGCAAATACTCTTACTATTGCTACCGATGGTTTAGATACTGAACAAGTAGAAGATATTATCGGGAGTAAGGTTGTTGGAGGATCTGGTATCAGTGTTAGTTATAATGATAGCACTGGAGTTACCACAGTTAGTCTTAGTGATCCTACAATACAATTAGCTGATATTACTGATCTTGATGCCGATATTGCAACATTTTTAGCCACACCCACTTCTGACAATTTACGAGCTGCTATAGATACTAGTACTACTGGTACTGGAGCTTTGGTTTTTGGTACAAGTCCCACGATAGGTGGTACTGCTAGCCTCAACAATTTAGATGTTTCTGGCTTAGTAAATTTTAATAATACTACAGACAGTTCATCAACTGCCACAGGATCTCTTGTTGTTGATGGCGGTGTTGGTATAGCTAAAAAGCTTTATGTTGGTGGTGCAGTTTCTTTTGCTGCGGGATTAAGTATTACTGGATCTACAACAATTGCCGGAGCTTTAGCTGCTACTAGTTTAGGTATAAACGGACTTCCAGCAATAAACAGCGACGGTTCTATAGAAGGAACTTCTGCTACTATATCTGGTACTATTAAAACTACTAGTGGTGGCGTTGATAAAGTTGTTCTAACTAATAGCGGAACAGGATCTTTTGCTTCTGATGTAACTGTTGGTGGCACTCTTGGCGTTACTGGTAACACAACTCTTTCTGGCACTTTGGGTGTTACTGGCAATACAACACTTTCTGGAGATCTAGGTGTTACCGGCGATGCTGATGTTAGTGGTAATCTAGACGTTACTGGTAACGCAGATGTTACTGGCACTCTTACCATTGGTACTGATTTGATTGTTAACGGCAGCACAATAACAGCCAATAGCACTGTGGTCACCATCGATGATCCAGTATTTACTCTTGGCGGAGATACTGCTCCAACAGTAGATGATAACAAAGATCGTGGTATAGAATTCAGATACTTCGACGGATCTGCCAAACTTGGTTTCTTTGGTTATGATGATAGTACTGGTAAATTCACATTTATTCCAGATGCTACAAATACTAGTGAAGTATTTAGTGGAACAAAGGGTGAAATTGATGCTAATGTTGATTGGAGTAATGTTCTTAATAAGCCAGATCCTGTAGTTACAGTAACTTTAACCGGTGATGTTACCGGCACTGCTAATACCACACTAACAGATCTTGCTAGTGGTACAGTAGAGGTTGCTACAACTATCACAGCTAATAGTGTGGCTCTTGGCACAGATACTACTGGCAATTATGTTGCTACAGTAACTGCCGGAAGCTATGCTACAGTAAGTGGCAGTGGTAGTGAAACCGCCGCGGTAACAGTTGGTGTTGATGCTACTAGCGCTAATACTGCTAGTAAAGTTGTTGCTAGAGATGCTACCGGAAATTTCTCTGCTGGCAATATTACCGCAACAGAATTAACCGATGCTACACTAACCAATTGTGTAATTGACGGCGGCACTCCTTGATACTACTATAACATAGGGTTTTAAAGGATAAAATATGCTATAATCAATAAGCTGGATAGTTTATGCCATTAAATAATTTAATTACTTTTCGTAAAGGATCACAGACTGAATGGACCAACCCTGGTACTGTATTATCATCTGGAGAGCCTGGATTTGACACAACAAACAGCATATTTAAAATTGGTGACGGCACATCTACTTGGAATGATCTTTTAAATAAAGCTATTTTTTCTAATCTAGATTTAGCTAATAGTTTGGGTGATATTGTCACATTTTCTGTTGATGCAAATCTGGGTGATTTAGTTGTTGATGTTGATGGAAGTGAAAAGGTTAGAGTTGACACAAATGGTCAGGTGGGGATAGGCACAGATAGTCCTGATGGTAAACTTCATGTGTTAGGAGACACTTATCAACAAGGGTCTTTATACATATCTAATTCGTCAC
>Ga0208898_1001469_pt1 | contig 15626 bp, 17 predicted proteins | sample VirMetDEL_Mar_4_FD_184513 | JGI IMG/M metagenome (GOLD analysis project Ga0208898, IMG submission 184513) | Aqueous microbial communities from the Delaware River and Bay under freshwater to marine salinity gradient to study organic matter... | ecosystem: Environmental > Aquatic > Marine >...
TCGGTTACGATTGGAGTATCTACTCCATCTCTCTGATAACCAAAACTAATCGTTTCTGTCTGTGTACCCGTATTTGTAACTTGTGCTAACAATACAACACCAGTATAGGCAATTGGTGCAGTATAAATTCCAACTGTACTTGTACCAACTGTTGTGGTAATTGTGCGGAATACATTAACCGCTGCTGCTGCAACTGCCATTTGATTAATCTCCTCCTAATGCAAGAATGAATGGTGTTACTTGTGTAAATAAACTCTTAATATAAATGCTTCCAGTTACAGTTCCAGTTGCCTGGTTAATCTCAACGCCATCACCAATTCTGAAGTTACCTGCCTGGTCGGTGCTAGTATATGCAACTTCACCACCGTCAATTTTTACAACTTCATTCTCTTGAATTGTCACTCCACCTCTAGAAGGATATGCAGTTTCAATAGTGTTACCTGCACCAATATATTGGAATGAATGTGAGCTTACAATTTGGAAACTCTGTCTTGCAAAGAAAACAGTAGTTCCAATACCAACATCATTATTTAAGTTTTGTATCAAACTAATAGTTGATACACCAGCAACTGGTGGAGTTGCTTCTAATACTCCATAATAAATTGCCTCAATTTCTGCCTGTGCAGTCGCCTGAACACCACTTGTAGGTGGTGCTATTGTCACATTTGGTGCCACCTCAAATTGAGATCCTCCACCAAATACTGTGATCTGAGTAACAATTCCATTAACGACAGTAGCAGTTGCCTGACAAGGAATTGCAATGCCAGGTCCAGTTGGAGCATCAACAGTCACTAATGGTGGAGATGCGTCCACATAACCAGAACCACCATTAGTGACTTTAATATCACTTACAGCATAATACTTTCTATCAAAATAGAGTGCCTGTCCCTGATATGGTCTATTATTTCCAAGACCAGAAACAACTACAATATTTTGCAACTGATCGGCACTAGCACTTACATCACCAGTATAACGATCACTACACTTACTATACTCATCACCAATTCCCTCAGAAACTAATCCTCTAGTTCCGAAGGAAGAGTTGGAGTTTGTAAGGTCACATTGTCCACCATTTGCAGTATAGATTGCAGTATCATCACAAATGGTAAAGATAGAAACCAACTGAGCATAGGCACCGTTGGTTACTGATACTCCAATACCACCCTGATTGAACTGAGTATAAGAGTCAACATTAAATGAACCCTGAACACCAATGTTGTTTACCTGGTCTCCTTCATCAGCATTAAAACCATCAATCTTTGCACCAATACTATTAGGAATAAAGTTAGTGCAGTTTCTAATATAAGGACCTTTTGTAATAATGCCCGTTCCTTGTAATGGTGATAATGATGGGTCTATAATACCAGAGTTAATTGCTCCACCATTTCCAGGATAGTTTGTCGTAATACCGGAAGCATCATATCCAACATCGATAATGGTTGTTACAATTCCAGCACAGGTATTGACTGCCGAAAGAACATTTGAGCAAGAACCAATATCAGTATTAGAACCAGTAGCAGGATCTGCCTGCATACTCAAATCTCTTACCTGAGTGTATTCATTCTGATATCCACCCGTCCAATTTACATTATTGATACAAGAGAATGCAATACCAACTGCATACTTAATTGTATCAATCGTTGCGTCTTTTACGCTGTAACCATTAACGTCTGTGCCAGTAATGTGAAGTAAACTATCACCATTGTAATATGATTGTCCTGCACCAACGGACTTAGAATTTCCGCCTCTTGTAATGTCGTGGCAGACTGCTCTAAAAATATCCTTAATGTCGTCAGAGCAGTCAGTGGAATCTCCTGTCGGAACAACAAATGCTGGGTTTTTATAATCTGTGCTCGTCAAATATCCAACTGCTTCCCTTGCAATAAAGTCAAGGTTCAGACGAATCATTCTGGCAGCATCAAAGAATCTATCGGTTGATACTCCCAACAGAGGTCTGAATGCAATTGCTGCTGCTCCATTTGTTGATGGCGAACCAACAAAACTTAAATCGGTAATATGACTTCCTTGACCAACATAAAACAAATCTTCGCCAGAGTTTTGTGGTTGGACTAAACAACGGCGAAGTTCGGCACCTTCTACGGAAACATTGTCTGGAAGATTAATAGGATTATCTTCTACATAAGTTCCTGGAAGAACCTTAATAGTATCGCCAGGAACCGCAAGTGCAACTGCTGCCTTAATGGTTGCCTTTGCATTTTTATCATCTAAACCAGTATTTTCATCATCTCCGTTACTGGTTACATATAATGTCTTACCTACGAAAGAAGTGCTTCCTGCACCAATTTCTACAATTCTGGTTCCAATACCAACTCCGTTCGTATCCTGCTTAAAGAATACCTTACCATCATAAAAGTTTACAGCTAATTCACCAAGCTGCAGTTGTTCAGTTGTCGGTCTTTTACCAGCTACGGCAGACCTCTTAATCCGAATCGGAGTGGCCATTTATTATGTCTTGGTATGTACCAGAATAAGCAGTATATACTGCCTTTTGATATATTTATAAGACGATATTTCTTCTTGTTCCGTAACGATAAAGATTTGTAGGAGGTTCTGGTTTCATCCAATTCTTTATCTTTTCATATCTCTCAATATCAAAAAACTCCTGAGAAGAATACCACTCTTCCATAGGAGTATGACCTTTATTTTGGTTGCAATCGTGGCAGGCACAGACAACATTTTTTGAGAAATCTGACCCACCCTTTGATCTTGGAACTACATGGTCAATGGTGAGGTTCTCTTCAGACCCACAATATGCACATCGGTGTTCCCATTGTTCCTTTATGTGTTTCCTCCATAATCTCTTTGCCTCCCCAGAACTTGTTGTATAAAGATTAAACAAGTATTCTTTTGGGGAGTGTAGAGGAGTCATAAGCAACTGCGACTTTCTACTATTTAGATTCCATAACGACCACGAAGGGCATTATAATTTTGGAGTACTTCTGATGTTGATAGTCCTCTATTATAAACTTTAGCAACAGATATTTTTCCGTTAAAATATTGAGTTTCTGCTACGGTCCCAGTTCCTGCAGAACCAATACATAAAGGATTATTGCTACTGGCAGTTGATGCTGCTGCCCAAGATTCAATTTGAGTTCCATTATAATAAATTCTTGCCGTTCCTGATGATTCACTATATGTAACCATCAAGTGTGCCCAAGTATTAAGTGGAAGTTCATTATTTCTTTCTGCTCCACCTGCTAAGCAAGTATGTCCATTACCAGTACCAACACAACCATAAATATCAGCACCATTATTAAAATCTACGGAAAGAAAATAATTTTCCCATTTTGAAATTATTTTTGCAAGATTGTGCCCTGCTGGTGCTCCACCCTCTCTCCTACACCAACATTCAATACTCCAAGCAGTTTCCATATCTAATGTTGGACTATCTGGTGCTTCAGCAAAATCGTTTGTCCCATCAAAATCAAAACATCCACCACCCAAAGAGTTGTAAACTGCACCTGATATTGTTGCATTATTTCCGTTCCCACTCAAATCAGTCCAAGTGGTTCCACCATTATAAGATGTTGATTGTCCTGCATCTAGATACAAGACCAAACCATTTGTTACAATCTTTGGACTTGTAGTTGCAAATCCAAAACTTTGATTAACAGAAGAAATTATAGGACTCATTTGAAGTTACCATTCAATACACCAAGAACAACATAGTTTGTTGTGGTGCTTGCAGAACCAATTGGATTAATACAAGTAAAGTTGAAAATATCATAAGAACTTGTAGCACCTACAGCAACCACACCACCAGGCCATTTGATTGTTGGAGTTACACCATTTAAGGTAATAGAACTACAAGCATAAGCAACAGAGACACCTTGATTGACTATTACAGAGAATGTAAGAGAACGATTATCAAATGAACTATCAGTAGGAATACCAGTTATATTCAGTGTAATAGGACCTGATGGACTTGTGATAATACCAATATTACCACCACCAGTATTATACACCAGATTGATTGTATTTCCAACTCCTATTGAAGATTCTTCAGAGACTGAATTGAGTCTTGTATCCGTAACAGAAGAAATACCACCTATAACTGATGTAGATACTCCTGCTGATGTAGCATAAGTCGCACTATCGGCATTACCAGTTAATGGTCCTTCGAATGAAGTTGCCTTAACAGTCCCAACAATATCAAGTTTTGATGTTGGATTTGTTGTTCCCACTCCAACATTACCACCATAAGTAGCAAGTTGAATTGTTCCGTCAGCATCTACATCAATACTTGGAATACCAGAAACATCATTAACAGAAAAGATAGAACCAGAAGTCAGATTATTAGTAATGGAGAATAATTGACCTGCAGAACCTTCAAAAGATAGAGTTCCTAAATCATCATAGGGAACAATATCAACTGTAGTTCCTATTGATACTGTTCCACCAATATTAACATTATTAGAGAATGTAGAAATTCCTGATACGGTAAGTGTGGTTATAGAACCAATACCACCAATAACATTCGTAGAAACTCCTGCTGATGTAGCATAAGTTGCTATTCCTGCTGATGTAGCATAAGTGGCAGTATCTGCATTGCCAGTTAGATTTCCAGTTACATCACCAACAAATCCACCAGTTGAAGTGGTGACTCCAGTTACATTAAGATTATTAGAAATATCTATAGAAGCATTAATATCTAAATTAGATGCAAAAGTAGAAACACCAGAAACATTAAGATTATCTAACTCTGTATGTCCATCAACATCTATAGAAGCATTAATATCTACATTAGAAGAGAATGTTGATAATCCAGAAACATTAACATTACCAGTAACAGTTAATGGTTTTCCTAATGTCAATCCACTTGTTGCATCATAAGTAAAATTAGAATCTCCAGTATTAATACCTGATAGATTATAAGTTACCTGACCCGATGAACCTGCTACTAAAGCTATGGTTCCAGTTTTGTCGGGATAAGTAATAACTCTATCTGCTGTTGGAGTTTGTGACTGGATTGTAGTAGAATAAGTTCCGCCATCATCAATTTTAATATCACCAGAAACCTGAAGTTTTGCGGTTGGATTTGTCGTTCCAATACCAATATTATAATTCTCATCACCAACAATCCAATAAGATGCTGCTCCACTACCTATTCTTTGACCTATTGCTAATTGAGTATCTGATGTGGTATTTGGAGAATCAAATCTATTCGATCCATTTCCCGTCCCGATTAAAATTTTTCTACTTCTATTGGTGGTTACTCCAACATAGACACCGAGACCTACATTATAATTACCAGTCGTATTTGATAATAATGAATCTTTTCCTAATGCAACATTATAACTTCCTGATATATTTTGATTTAGTGAATTGTGACCTAATGATGAGTTTTGACCACCAGAAGTATTTTGATAGTTTGAATTTCCACCTACAGAAGTATTCTGTTGACCAGTCGTAGTATCTCTTAATGCCCAAAAACCAATTGCTAAATTATGATATCCTTGATTATTTTCTAGACATCTATATCCTATAGCAGTATTATTTTCTGCACTATTATTCTTTAATGCATCGCCACCGATAGCAATATTTGCTCTACCAACTGGTCCAATATTATTACTTAGTGCATTTTGACCAATTGCTATATTATTATTTGTAGCACCTGTAGAATCTACTAATAGTGCATTATCGCCAATAGCAATATTTGTAGATGATCTAGTACTTACACCAACAGTAATACCATTGACTCTTATGTTATTCTGGAATGTTGCGATACCAGAAACATTAAGATCACTGGAAATGTCTACAAAATCACCAAAGGTAGAAATACCAGTTACATTTAAGTCTGTAAATGTATTTGGTGCATTTGTAATTGCTGCTTCAATTGTTGCTGTAGTTGTTGCATCAAGTGAATCAATATTCTTTAACTGTCTTGATGAACTAATAACTTCAGTACTTCCAATACTTAGAGAAGTAATTGTAGATATTCCTGCATCAACTATATTTCTACTATCATCAATAATAGTAGAATTTTTAATTTTAATTGCCATCTACCGTCCTCGTTTACACTAGGTAGTTTTTGTTATTTATCTAACCTTCTTTTTAATTCATCAATTTGTTTTTGTTGGTCCTTCACAACTTCAATTAGTAAACCAATGAGTCCATTATAATTTACAGTTTTAATTTCTTCACCTGATACTAATTGAGGGAGTGTTTCCTCTAGTTGTTGTGCAATCACTCCCATCGACAATTTTCCTGTCTCTTTCCAGTTAAAATTGACTCCCTCAATTTTCATTATAGAATCAATGGGACTGCTAATAATTTCCACATTTTCTTTTAGTTTTAAATCAGAGAGAGAATTAAAATCCGTTGCGGTTACAACACCAGTTACACAAACATTTCCAATAATATCTAATTCACAATTTGCAACGGAAGTTCCAATACCAACACTACCATTTGTATAAGGACCATTGATGCCATCTGCCCAACTATCATTAGTAATATCAACACTATCAAACTCAAACTTTCCTAAAGAATGGTTATACTTAAGATACTTACCATCATAAGCACTTGAATTTGTTGCAATACCAATAATATCATCAAGATACTTTAATCGTGTTTCACCACCACCACCTAAAGTGGAGAGTTGTTGCTGAATACGATTGAGAAATAAACGATAATGCTCTTGTAGTTGATCTAATGTAACAAAGTTTTTATCAAGTGGAGTTAATGGATCTTCATTTTTTGTAGATGCTGGTTCCGCAAGTCCTTCTTTAATGACCTCTTTAATAATAACTTCTGGTTCAATCTTTGAGTAAGTTTCACGAATAAAATCAATCTTACTCTCAAGTCTCTGAATATTCTCTTGGATATTTCCAAAGGGAAGATTTTCAATTTCTACATAAACTTCTTCTTTAAGTTCTTCAATATCATTGTGATTCTTTTGAATGTATTCTTCAACAACTTCTAACTTATTTTTGAGTGTATTATTGTGTTTTTCATAAACAACAACATCAGTCTTTAAGGAAGTAAGATCTTCTTTGAATTTTTCAATTGTAATATTTGCCTGTGACTTAAATTGAGTTAAATCACTCTTAGTATTTTTCTTCCATTCATTTAAGTCGGTTTCAAAAGACTCAAATCTTTCATCAATAACTGAATTAATCTTTTCATATTCTTGAATTTGATCTTGAATATTATTTTTAAATTCTATGAAGTTTTGATTAAAATTCTCAAGAACTACAGAATACTCATCAAGTCTTTCATTCTCCTTTTCTACTTTACTTTCTAAAATCTTAGAAAGTTTTTTATATGTATCTACAGTTTCATTAACATAATTTTTTGTTTTCTGAATATTTTCATTAAAAACTGAAAAATTATTATCTACAACCTCTGCAAAATTGTCTATTTTTTCTTGCAGATTGTTTTCTGCAATTTGTTGATTGTGAATAACTTCTTCTTTGAAGTGATTTAAGTTTTCACTAATTTTTATTTCAGTATCTACAATTTTCTTTTTGTACTTTGGAAATTGATTCCCCGTTAAATCTTCTACTAACTCAACAAGATGTGCCGATGTTTTCTTAAATTCTAGTAAGTCATTTTTATTCAGACCTTTTACTTTAGTATCAAGAGTTTTAACACTCTCATCTACCATCATTAGATGTGAGAGCATTGCATTTTCTAAATCAGTCTTAGTAATCTTATTACCTATTTCTTCTGCAAGATAATTAACCTTTTCATTAAGAGACTCAACAATGGATAAATTGCCCTTAAATTTATCAAAAGTCTCATTAAAAGTTTCCATTACTGAAGACTCAAATTCAGTAATGGAAACTCTTTCTTTTTGGAAAAATTGTGAAGGTTTTCTAAGTGCCACTTTATAATTAGTCCCTCTTTAAATAATATTTATTGCCAATTAAAATCTTACAATTATTTTAGCACACTTTACAAATTTATCAAACATCAATTCTAATAATGCATAATAATCAAATACCAAATCTTCCTCTAAGTGCATTATAGTTTTGTTGGACTTCTGATGCTGTGAGTGCTCTGTTATAAAGTTTATGTGAATAAAGGTTTCCTTTCCCATACTCTACTTGGGAATCACTTCGCATTAGATTATAATTATTCGTTGCTAATATATTTCCAGATATATTTGCTCCAGTACTTTTCAATTCCCCATTTACATAAATCTTATTATTTGACCCATTATAAGTTCCAACTACTTGGTATGTTTGCGTATATGGAGTTACAGAAGTAGCACTAATATTAGTTCCTGTTGTATACCATCCATTATTTGTTGTAGCACAAACCCAAGCAAAATAACTTGAAGAATACAACATTCTATAAGAACCTTCTCTTCCCATTATCCAACCAACACCAAGTGGTGATGTAGAACTTAATTGTACCCACACTTCAACTGTGATTTGATTCGTTAAAGATGGATTAGAAACAAAAGAAGCATAATCATCCACCCCATCAAAACTCAAAGAACCTCCATTACTCCCATTAAACCCAACACCATTCACAAGAGTTCCATTATTCCCATTACCACTCAAATCAGTCCAAGTGGTTCCAGAACCAGGATAAGAACTAATATCAGCAGCATCAAGTGCTAATACGAGTCCTTGTGTGACTACTGATGGTCCGTGAGAAAGAGACATTAGATTCCAAACCTCCCTCTAAGTGCGTTGAAGTTTTGTGAGATTTCTGATGCTGTGAGTGCTCTGTTGTATATTGAGACTTGTGCTATGTTTCCAGTATATCTGAAATTTCCAAGAGTTCTAATACCTAGTCGTATGTTATTTTCCTCGTTGTAAACTCTAGATAGTTGTGTTCTAGATGGATAAGAAACAGAATCTATGTATAAAGCAGTAACATTTCCAGAATAGTTTGTTGTTATTATAAAATGATGCCAAGTATTTGAAGTTATTCCACTAGTAACTCCAAAAGTCCCTGTATTTCCTGCAGTTCCATATAGCAAACTGGAGGCAACAACCTGACTATCGCCTTCTCTAGTACTATTAAAAGTTAGACCTATGCACGTACCTGGAAAATTACTATTACCAGTTGAAAATATTTGCTGTTCTCCAGAAGAAGGAAGAGTTGCCCAAATAGAATAAGTTTTTTCTGAATTGTTTATAACATTTAATATATTAACATAATCATCAACACCATCAAAAACCAAAGACCCCCCATTATTTCCAGAATACCCAACACCATTCACTAAACTCCCATTATTCCCATTACCACTCAAATCAGTCCAAGTAGCACCAGAACCAGGATATGAGTTTCTGTCTGCTGCATCAAGTGCTAATACTAATCCATCGGTAACTACTGTTGGTCCATATCCAATCGTCATAATTTACATCTTACTTTTATTTTTATTTTTATTTATTGGATTATATTGGATACCTTATGATGATGATGCCGGAACCACCAGGTCTTCCCGGATTGCCTCCTGGTCTAGTTGATCCGCCATGCCCACCATTTCCCAGATTTGATAAAGTAGTTGGATGATTCGGTGAATTGGTGGGAAGATGGTAATTTCCATTTCCTCCAGTAGAATACACAATACTCTGTCCTGAAATATCATAGGACAATCCAACCCCACCAGACCCCCAAAGTTGTCCAGTTGTCGTTGCATTTGATCCAACTTCACCGGCACCACCTCCACCACCTCCACTATATGACTGAGGATTACCTGATAAAACTCCATTACCACCATCATTTCCCTGTCCTATCGTCCCCGATCCTGTCCCCCCATCATAACTAGCTCCCCCACCAGAACCTCCATTTTCTCCGGCATAATAAGGACTTCCACCACTTCCTCCTCTTCCTCCACCAGTTGCGGTTGCTATTCCACTAATAGATGAATTTTCTCCATTTTGTGCAATGTATCCATTTCCGGCACTTGGTGCGGCACCACCACCACCTACAGTTACGGTATAGGAAGTAGCAGAAACTGCATTGAAATTATATAAAAGTCCTCCGGCACCACCTCCTCCAGCACCACGAAAACCACCAGCACCACCACCAGCAACCACAAGATATTCAATACTGTTCGCACTGTTTCCTGGTGAAAATGGATGTAATCCAGTACCCAATGAACTTACAGTAAATGATGAAGTTCCACTTGTAAATTCGTGAACTCTATATGATGCACCATCAATTGTAATATCGTAAACAGTTCCTCCAGTAGCAGTGATTGGACTGAAAGATTCTTGTTTAAATATAATTCTATTCGCAACTGGATTTGGTAAAGGACTCATAGTTCTTATGGAATGACGGATGAGAAGGTATTCATTAATGTGGTAACTCTTGTATCAAGTTTTGTGAGGTCTAAAAATTCCCCAATAGAATAGAATTTTAGACGATAATCTCCTCCAGTTGGTCCAAAAGTATATGATGTTGAATTGCTTCCAGATGAAACGGGTGTATTACTATATGTTGTGCTAAAATTTCCTCTTCTTGCTATAACTGTAGATTCATCTGGTCTTGCTAATCCAATTAAATGAGAACCAGAATAGTTTCCCAAAGTTAAATTTACAGATCCTCCAACAAATAAACTTTTTGTTACAAAAGCTTCTGTATATAAATTATTTTGATTGTGTACCATTCTAGTGTAAGAACTATAAAATTCCCCTCCTTGAAAAAGAACCTGACTATTACCAGGAAATGTAGTTTGAGTTCTATACACAGCAATATGACGGTTTCCTTTTGGGTCTGCAGTGTGTGCTCGATTGCTGTTTATAATCTTATTTCCCGATCCTTCGTGACCATTTCCAATCAACCCAGTCTTTCTATTATAATCGGCACTCACAAAATTATTATTAGTAGGAGCAGTACCAGTCAAAGGAACTAAAGCACCTCCAAGTGTCCTAGCACCAGCAAGAATACAGGATGCCTTAATTGCTTCCCAGATATTATCATTCTTACAACCACGCACAAACTCATTTACAGCATTCGCAACACCAAACTCAATTAGTTCTCCGTCTGCTGCTTCTACTGCATCAATATAAGTTTTAACTTCTGGTTCACTGATACCAGTGAATCTATCTTTAACTATGAGCATTATAAGAATTGTTTTAAGTATTTATTTAATATCAACATCTTCTACAATTTCTTCTGGTGGTGGAAGAAGACCTTGAAACTCTTCTGCTGTAATTACTGATACTTCGGCAAATAGATCTTGTGGAAGCAAAGCAAATCCATCAGCATAAAGTCCTCCAAGTGATGCTTCACGAAGAATATCAGCACATAATGCCCAGTTTTCATTTGTAAGTTGAACTGGTGCAACTTGATGTTGTGATGGATGTTGTTCTTGAATACTCATGAGAGTTTCATAAACTTCTGTGCTGAAAGTCAACCAGTAGTTTTTTGCCTCAGCATCGGTGAGAGTTGTGATTGTGTTTAAAAGTTCTTGGAAAGTCATAGTTTTTAATTTTTTACATTATTGGATACCTTATGATTACGATGCCGGAACCACCGGATCCTGCTCTGCTTCCAGTATTATTTCCGGCAGCACCACCACCAGATCCAGTGTTGGTTTGTCCATTGGTTCTAGTATTCCCATCACCACCAATACCACTTCCACCAGTTCCCGCCGTCCCTCCTGAATAAGTTCCACCACCACCACCAGCAGCATAAATAACACTGCTTCCAGTAATATTTGATGCTAAACCTACACCACCATTGCCTCCCACAGTTGATGTTCCATTAACTCCGGCACCACCGGCACCGCCGCCTCCGCCGCCGCCGTAGTTGGGCGCACCGGAAGCGCTGCCTCCATTATTTCCTTGACCGGCAGTTCCGGAACCTCCACCACTCCTAGTAGCGCCGCCGCCGCCGCTTCCACCAGTAAGAGGAGTGCCTAAATTATTACTATTGCCTCCACCTCCGCCTATTGCTGTTAGTGAGAATGCAGAACTGTTTTCACCATTTGACCCCCGATCACCAATCCCTGCTCCTCCAAGTCCACCCCCGCCAACAACAATACTATTAGAAGAACCACCAGAGGCAGTTGTTATTCCAGTTAGAAAACCACCAGCGCCGCCACCGCCGCCTGTACCTCCGCCGCCGCCACCACCACCTGCGACTACAAGATACTCAATACTATTTGCAGAATTTCCTGGTAAAAATGGATGCAATCCAGTACCTAATGAACTCACAATAAATGATGAAGTTCCACTTGTAAATTCGTGAACTCTATATGATGCACCATCAATTGTAATATCGTAAACAGTTCCTCCAGTAGCAGTGATTGGACTGAAGGTTTCTTGACTGTAGGTAAAAGACATTATACAAAGTTTTCTAGTATTTATTCTGCATTATCAATCACAATTAAAGTCCATTCTTGATTGTCTTCATCCCATTCATAAAAATCTTCACCCTCTGGATAAGGCACAGGTGCTTCCCAGATTTCTCCATTCCAAGTCCAAGATGGATATGGTTGTGGTGGTCTTGGTGTTGTGAACTCAAAGGTTTTTTCAAATGAGTTTCCATCATTCTCTGCCCACAAATAAAGTTCATATGTGGTTTCTGGTGTTAGATTCAATCTTTCTACCACAAGATAAGTTTGATCACTATTGATGTATCTTACATTTGGAGGTGGATAAGACCCCTGTTGTAGAATCTCATTATTCAGTTTGAGTTGATACTTGAATTGAAGATTTTTGAATTCTACAACTGGTGATTCATCTGTAAAACCGATGAATAAGTCAGTATAGTTTGACTGTAAATCTTCAATTGTAATTGTCCAGTTTTGTGTCTGGAAATCGTCTGTTGCTAAAATTTTACTCATTGTCCTATTACTCCTATTGGATATCTTATAATTATAATACCAGAGCCTCCCGCACCAGATGTTGTACCAGCTTTAGTTGCACCCCCACCACCTCCAGTATTTGGAGAACCAGAACCACCTGGACTACTACTAGTCCCATTACCACCACCACCAAGTCCGCCTGTGGCGAAACTAACACTACTAACACCCCCACCACCACCTGCAAAATACTCTCCAGATGCATTGCGAATAAAACTCTGAATTCCATTTCCCCCATTCCCTGCTTGAAAAGTGCTTGTTAACACTGCTCCTGCTTGTCCAGCACCTCCACCACCGGCAGATCCTCCACCACCTCCACAACAAGATGCTCGACCACCTGCAGTTCCTTGACCTGCAGTTCCTGGTGTTTGGACAAAAATGTTTGCTCTAGATCCACCTCCAGAACCCCCAACTGCTCCAGCAGCATTATTAGCACCTCCACCTCCACCTCCACCGATTGAAGTTATTCCAAATGCAGAACTATCTTCTCCATTATTTCCTCTAATATTTGTCGTTGCTGCTGCACCACCAGCACCAACTGTAATTTCATAACTACCAGCACTAAGATTTATTTTTGATTCTGCAGATGAATTTCCCCCAGAACTTTCTCCTTGTACAGAAGAACGATAACCACCGGCACCACCACCGGCACCATAAGGATAAGGTGATGCTCCACCAGCTCCTCCACCAGCAACTATAAGATACTCAACATTAGAACCAGAAATAGCAATAGGGACAATAAAAGTACTTACACCAACATTCGTAAAACTATGAACACGATAAATTAAATCACCATCAATAACTTCAGTGACTGTTCCTCCAGAAGCATTATTAATTAAAGGTAGTTTCGGTCCAGCAAATGCACCCATTACTCTATTTCCTCCATAGGTGCTGACCATTCTTCACCAGAAAGGATATCTAAAATCTCTGAGTAAGTATAAGGTCCTTCAAGTGTTGTGAGTGTTGAAACAAACTCTGGTTGTTCTCCATCCCATTTTACAAAGGTCTTGGTTTCATTCACAGATTTTCTTACAGTTGTTTCATTCGTTTCTAATACTTGTGTAAAATCAATCTTATCTATCTCTGTGAGTGAAAAGATTGCGAAGTTTCGTTGTTCGTACATTGTTCTTTTTTAAGTATTTAGATTCCGTAACGACTTCTGGTTGCGTTGAAGTTTTGTTGGATTTCTGTTGCTGTGAGTGCTTTGTTGTATACAGATGTTGTTGCAACTTTACCTAAAAATCTTCTTGCAGTAGAAGAAGTTCCTCCACCAATTCTAAGTGCTATTGAAGTATCATACAAAATATCATTATCATTTACCTGACTAACTTCAAGGTTTCCATCTATATAAACATTCATAGTAGTATTATCTTTTACCAATACTGCGTTATGCCAATTTTGGTCATCATATCTTTCATTTGTTACATACCTATATGCAGGAGCATCACTACCAATTTCAAATCTCATCTTTCCTACATCTGCAATTCCATTTCTAAGCATAGATATTTCTAATGGACCTTGAGTTAAAAAATTTCCTAACATTACAATAGGTCTAAGTCCAGAACCAGAATCACTATCTTGCACTTCAGCATTAAACCACACTGAGATTGATATATCAGTTAATAGAGAATTGAATGGAGTTTGAACATAAGTATTTGACCCACTATCAAATGAAATACTATTAGTGCTGGAATCAAATGTAGTAGTTCCAACAAATGTTCCATTATTCCCATTACCACTCAAATCAGTCCAAGTAGTACCAGATCCAGGATAGCTCTTAGTGTTTCCTGCATCAAGTGCAAGAACTAATCCATCAGTAACTATGCGTGGATTATAAGTAACTCCCATATTCTCTCAGTTCCTCTTCGTTTTTGTATTTAGGTTAGATGCCGAAACGACCACGAAGGGCATTAAAGTTTTGTTGGATTTCTGATGCTGTGAGTGCTTTGTTGTATATTTTGATTGAGTATATATTTCCTTGTATCATTCTGAAAGTAGTTGATTTATCATCACCAAAAGAAGTAGTTGTGGAAAAGTTTTGAGGTGTACCAGTAAGTGCTTGTGAATTTTTTGATATCCCATTTGCATATGCTCTTTGGGTTGAACCATCCCAGGTTAAAACAATTTGTATAATATTGGAAGTATTTGCAGTTACTCCAAGTTCCATAGTGACATGAGCACCATTAAATGCGGCAAAATATTGTTGAGTTGGTCTTATACCAATATTCATATATGAGTTTCCAGTCGTTGTATCCGCATTATTATTATGAAGAAGATATGCATATCCACCTGTAGCACTTGCAGATGCTATTGCATTTGTCCATATCTCGTATGTCTGATTGGAAGTGGATGTTATTGGTGTTGTAAAAGTTCCTCTATCATTTGTTCCATCAAATGTAATTCCACCACCATTAGTTGAAGTGTAACCAGGACTATTGATTAAAGTTCCATTATTCTCATTACCACTCAAATCAGTCCAAGTGGTTCCACTTCCAGGATAGCTCTTAGTATTCCCAGCATCAAGACACAATACTAATCCGTCAGTAATTATTTTTGGTGAGTGTGCGAGTGCCATTATGTATCAGTTTTCTTATATTTATTTTTACAGGCACCGCGAGCATATGCTCTTGCCATACTATCAATAAAAGAGCAAGGTCTCCCCTGCTCTCCGCAATAAGGACACTTGGCATCCTCTGGATCATTAGGATACGAAAACTTCGCCATCGTCCTGGTTTAATTGTTTTTGCTTTTTAACACCAAATGCCTCATCAAATTGTTCATATATTTCCGTCCAAGATCCACCGACACCACCGTCCATATTCACAACAATATC
>Ga0208898_1001474_pt1 | contig 15615 bp, 24 predicted proteins | sample VirMetDEL_Mar_4_FD_184513 | JGI IMG/M metagenome (GOLD analysis project Ga0208898, IMG submission 184513) | Aqueous microbial communities from the Delaware River and Bay under freshwater to marine salinity gradient to study organic matter... | ecosystem: Environmental > Aquatic > Marine >...
TAGGTTCCATTATTATTTCTGTGAAAGTCCCTTGGCACTTGAGTAAGCGAGGGTCAGTTTGGGTTTCGCATATCCGTTGAGTGAGAGGTCTGTAATTGCCCATACACAGGCATCAAGTCTATCTGGGGAGCCAATCGACCCTAGTGGTTCCCATGTTCTCATTTGTGTCTCTAGTTCGTTCAGCGAAGCCCCATCAGGGGGATTAGCCACATGCTTAACTAAACCACGCTCGTACAATGCCGATACAGGTTCAGCCCTAGCGAACTTACCACGGGATGCTCTAACAGCCTTATAAGGTACTGTAGGGTCTTCTCCGTGGATCGTCTGCTTAACCATGTCACCACCTTGGTTAACCTCCGCTACAATACGGTCAGCTTGGTAGTGGTGATACAGTTGAATAGCTTTAGATGCCCAACCCTGTGGTGATAACCTATCAGTATAATCACCGAGGACGTAGGCAATACCGTTAATGTCAATACCTGCGACAATAATACCCGTCATGTCACTCTCCTTATTGGCAGTGACAGCGGGATCAAGTGCAACGACAATACGGGAAAGGTCTGGGACAGCCTCATGTTTGACTGAGGCATCATCTAGCATTACGGTAGTCCACAAGGCTCCTTGAGCTTCTTCTAGGACTTCAGCGTAAAGCTCCTGTCTACCTAGTCTAGTCCCTTCGTACTGCTCTTTAACAGCAGTGAGGTATGTACTAGCTAAGTTGGCTGAGTTATCAAAGGTACTACCAGAGGTAACTACAGTCTTAGGGTCTTTGAGTATCTGACGAATTAACTTAGTAGGCTTAGGGGTGGTCGTAACCATGATCCTTGGGTGTTTACCTAGACGCATACAGAACTGTAGCATCTGCCAAGTGTCCATGTCCTTGTTCCAAGCGGCAGTCTCATCACACCATGCTAACTCAAACTGTGGCCCACGAAGACGCTCAGGTTCCTCAGCGGAGAAGAACTGTACTTGCGCTCCATTCTCCCATGTAAGTGTACGCTTGGTTGGAGACCACTCAGGGAACCCCATCTTCTTACCTGCGTGTGTCTTGTCGTTCTTCCAGCATACCGATAGGAAACCAGATTCACCCTTGACCATAACTCGTTCAATATCTGAGTTAGTGGAAGCTACAGCAGCAATACGTTTGACACCACGCTTAACATTCTCTCGTACCCACTCTACACCAGAGCGAGTTTTACCAAATCCACGACCTGCATTAATAAACCAAACATTCCAATCGGGATCAATAGGCTCAAGTTGGTTATCCCTCGCCCAAAACATCCAGTCATGCTTAAGTTCCTCAGTCTTCTGTGGCCCTAGCTGATCGAAGATGTCCTTAACTTTACTCTGAGGTAATCCTCTAAGAGCATCGGCAGTTATCTTCCTCACAGGAGCAGGTGGATTCTTCTTCGGGGTCATTGTTATCATATCCTAGTAACGACATAAGTGTGCTGGATGCGCTCTCGTCTAGGTCGGGGTCAATGGTTTGCTCTACTTCAACATTAGTTTGTGTGGGAGACCAACCACCCTTACTACGAAGGTAAAGCTCCGCAGCTTTAAGGTCTCCGTCTAAAGCCTTCTGAACAACCACCTGACCAATATTGCCAGTTGTCTCTAGCTTAACTTCGGCCATATCTTTACCGTATAACTTGTAGAAGGTAGCTAGGCTGGAAGGCGCATGTTGATACTTTTGGATACCAGCCAAGATGTCACTAACAGTCACACCTTGACCAGTACCAAGTCTAACAACTTTGGCAATAACATTACTGTACGGAAGTTTTTTATTAGAAGGCATGGGTACTACCAAAATAAGGTCCATCCCCCACTATCGGCATAGTCGCGTCTACACGATTGCTTTACTAGGTTCACTATGGTTAACGGGGGAGGATGCTATTGAGGGTATTACATAGAGACTATAGTATATACCTATACTCTTTATTACTGGTCTACCTTAACTAGGGACCGGGCGAATACCCTTTCATATATATATACATACCTAAACTCAGAAAAGTTTCCTAAGTTTTTTACTTTTTTTGTATTTTGTTGGATTTGTGTGTTATTTATGTCACACTGTTGTGATAGACAGGCGTTTGGACCTTGTGGGGTTGGGTGTGGCATAGGTGTTGCATTTATATCACACTAATGTTTTTTCTTGTTTTGGATATGTGGGTCGTTAACGGGTCCACCGAATCGTTTGGCGTATAATATCAAGGGTCCCACCTAAAGTAAACCCAACCGGAAAAAATAATTCACGCGAGTGACATTTATGCAACAACCGTGATAAACTCTTGACTCTTTAGCGTTTATCTGAGTGAAACCGGCAAATTTAAGCGCGAGGATAGGCGATTCGCCTTGCACCTTGCACCCGTTCCAAACCCGCAAACCTCAGCTCAGTATTACCTCAGCTCAGAACTTTTGCACGATAACAAATTGAACCCATTGCAAAACACAAATAAGCCTGAGAGCCAATATACAGCCGTTTTAAGCGCATAAAAAGATTCTAGCTAGGTGGACTGGAGATATTTTTCGGGCAATGTAAACGGCTTACAATGGCTCTCAGGTGCTATTGACCAGAGTCGCTGCATATGTCAATTTGGCGGTGGAATAGTCCGTAATTTAACAGAGGAATCAACCAATGAAACCCACCGCTGAGATATTCATTGAATCGTTAAACAAGTTTACAAGCTGCATAGCGTGCAATGATGATAGCTATAACGAGCCGTTGTTACATAAACTATCTAAAGCGATTGAACCATATGCGGATTCTTATATTGCTTTCCAAATGGCTATTTGGGCAAGCCCGGTTGTCGACTCTAAAGACGCAAGACTCATGGCTATATATACAAGCGCGGACGATTTGGAGCGCGGACGCCGTACAGTTGGAAAGCCGGGCAAATTGCTTAGGAAAATTGCACCCATGGCAAGTGACTCCGATTGCGCTAAATTCGCTGAGGTATTCAAGGATAATTTTGTGACTCCGTTGCAAGGTTTGGTGGTTAAATCAGGAAACAAGCCTGAGGATTTCGCGCGGGTATATACTCAAAAACAAGCGCCTAAATCTGATCCAAGACTCGGTGCTGAGTTTAAGAGTCTATCAGCAAGTTGTATGCGCTATTCATTTGACCACCTATCAGGCCACCCGGCGTCAATATATGGCTCAGGTGATTTTGAGATAGCATGGGTTGAAAATAGCGCGGGTGAATTGCTTGCGCGGGTGGTTATAGCGACTCGCAAAGGACGCTATGCAGCAGCGCCTATCTATACGAATTCCAATGCGGCTTCAGATATCCTATCTCAGTATATCAAAGAAAAAAACGCGGCCTGTGATGAACCCGAAAAAGAGTCTTGGATTAACTGTAAATTGTCAAAGATTGATGCAGGCTTAGGTGGTGAGTCTTGGCTTGGACCTTATTTGGATCAGTACCAATCAATAAAAGACTGCGGCGAATACTTTAGAATCTGCCGCGCTCAGAACTCAGAATATTGCTTAGACTCTACTGAGGGAGTCGTGGGTGGTTACGAATATCACTGCGAACAATGTAATTGCGGGTTAACTGAAGATGACGGCTTTTATAGCGAGTCAATTGGTGCAACTTATTGCGAGTCTTGCTATTTCGAATCCCATATCACTTGCGAGGACTGCGGCGAGTCTGATCACGTTGAGCACTCAGTTACGCTGATAAACGACTCTTGTGTTTGCCAATATTGCTTTGATCATGGGGACTACGTCCACACAAGCGAAGGAGTCACCCATATTGATGAGGCAGTGTTTTGCGAAGAGTCAGACGAGTGGTTTCACGTTGACTCGGGTGATTTCTTTGAATGTCTCGAGGGTGAAATCCGCTCAAATGATCTAAAGGCACCTGTCCCTATTGATTGCACCTTTGATCAGGCGATTGAATTTTACGTTATAACCACCAAAAAAGTTGAATATGTTATAAACGGCGAAACCTATCAAAAGCCGGTGTCTGTATTTACGCTGAAGCCATGGCTTGAGTATTCAAAAGACGAATACGGCAATCTGACAATTATAAACCGGCAATTGGAACTATTTGAAACTGAGGAGTCTTGATATGAAAACTATGGCAAAAATAACGCTGACCCTTTACGCGCTTGCCCTATTGGCGGCGCTATCACCTTTCACCTATGCAGACTCAAGCGGCGCGGGTTTTTTCATCGCGGGTTTGGGTGGGTATCATATCGAATTTGCTGCACCCGCTGAAGCCGGATTCTATAACTAATCAAAAGCCAACTGAAAGCAATTTGCCCGCGTTTATAGCGCGGGTTTTTTGCCGCCTATAACCAACTGAGGAGGATTAAGCCCGGCAATATATCAGACACAAGACTCACCAATATATCAGGCTCAGGCTTTAGCTCAGGCTTTAGCTCAGGCTTTAGCTCAGGCTTTAGCCCAGGCTTTAGCTCAGGCTTTAGCCCAGGCTTTAGCTCAGGCTTTAGCTCAGGCTTTAGCCCAGGCTTTAGCCCAGGCTTTAGCTCAGGCTTTAGCTCAGGCTTTAGCTCAGGCTTTAGCCCAGGCTTTAGCTCAGGCTTTAGCTCAGGCTTTAGCTCAGGCTTTAGCTCAGGCTTGGCAATGGCTCCGCCGGAGAATAAAATCGTATTCAAATATTCGCATATAAGCATATTTATATATAAGCATATAAACATATATAAATATTCGCATATAAGCATATCCATATATAAGCATATAAACATATATAAATATTCGAATATAAGCATATGCTCATGTGACCCCCTCCGGTGGAAAATGACCCCCCCAGTGGAAAATGACCGTGACCCCCACAGTGGAAATTAAGACCCCCACAGTGGAAATTAAGACCCCACCAGTGGAAATAAACCTTGACCCCTCCGTGGGAATTTGGTATCTACAAAAATGTTCAACAATAAGGAATACTATATGCTATCAACAAAAGACTACATCGACATGCTATCTTACATGCGCCCAGAGGGCACCAAGGCCCAGCGCAAATTCTGCAACCGCTTCCTACGTCCTGTCTTTGGTGAGCCAGATGACCGTGGCAACTACATCCTACGCATTGGCAATCCTACCATTGCTTTCATGTCTCACCATGACACAGTACACGAGAATGGCGGTAGACAGAATGTTGTCATTGACTCCGGTGGCTTTGCTACAACCACCACACAGAATTGCTTAGGCGCCGATTGTACTACAGGTGTTTACATCATGCTGCGTATGATCGAGGCAGGTATCGAGGGTTTGTACATTGTACACACAGCAGAAGAAGTTGGTTGCCGTGGCTCTAGCTATATCGTGCAGCATACACCAGAGGTTGTACGCGGTATCAGCGCAGCTATCAGCTTTGACCGTTATGGTTATAACTCTATCATCACACATCAGTCAGGTGTTCGTACCTGCTCAGATACATTCGTTGACAGCCTCGCAGACATACTCAACTGCGACTACAAGCACGATCCATACGGCTCATACACAGACAGCAACGAGTACCGTGGTATCATACCAGAGTGTACCAACATATCCGTAGGCTACTTCAAGCAGCACCAGTGTGAGGAGTCCCAAGACCTAGACTTCATGGAGATTGTAGCTGACAGTTGCATCAACGCAGACTGGTCCAAGCTAGTTATATCCCGTGACCCTACCAAGCTGTCACCGGAGTGGGATATGTTTGACAGAGACGATAGTGTCTACTGTGTAGATGACGATGATGTAGACTTCGATCCTGACATGGAGCAGCTTATTGCAGAGCGTCCAAAGAGTGTTGCGATACTGCTACAGTCTCACGGATACGATCTAAAAGACCTTGAGTATGCACTGGGTTTTGTGCGAGAAGAACACTACCCCTACTAATGGAAATAAGGAGAAGGCTAATGGGAAAAGTAAAAGCAACTACAATCATTGACGTTATACCCCTAGAAGATAACGTGATGTGGTTATACTCTCGTGATATGACACCAGAGGCCATCTCACAGGAGCTTGACATCAGTGAGAATCAGGTTAGAAAGATCATTATGACAGAAGACAAATGGAAAGACTGAGACCCCCACAGTGGAAATTAAGGAGATCACCATGACTATGAACAAAACAACAGTACGCGAAATCATTAAAGCTCGTGGCACTAAGTTCGCCACAGTTACGTTTATCAAGAAAGATGGTAGTGAGCGTAAGGTCAATGGCCTGTTTCGTCCAGCCTCTCACATCATTGGTAATGCCAGAGGTCGTGTTATCAGTGAGACTATGAAGGCCAATGGCTACATCCCGATCTTCTCTGTGTCTGAGAACAGTTGGAAGTGCTTCCATGAAGACTCTGTTATTGAGGTGGTGTAATGGGTAGAGGTTTCGATCAAACACCAGAGCTTCTAATACGACAGAAGATTAAAATCATAAAGTTGAGGGAGGCTGGTTTTTACTACACAGAGATCAGCAACATCCTTGGTTGTGAGGAGTGGGAAGTCCGTCAGGTCTTAACTGAAGCTAGGGTAAAGTGGGGAATAAGAACATGACACCCCTTATGTGTCTAGCAGCAGCGGTCTTCTTTGAGAGCCGTAGTGAACCTCTGGAAGGACAGAGGGCCGTTGCTGAGGTCGTTATGACTAGGGTAGAATCACCCCGTTGGCCCGACGAAATCTGTGCCGTTGTCTTCCAACACAAGCAGTTCTCGTTCACCCACGATGGAAAATCTGATGATTACCGTAAGTACAGCAGCAATGTCTTCGATAGACAAGCGATTGATATAGCTGAGACAATAGCTAAGTCAGTGCTAAAAGGTGATCGTATTGGCTTGACCTCTACCCACTATCATACTACCTCAGTATCACCATATTGGGCCAAAAGTTACCACCGAGATGGTCGCATTGGCACACACGTTTTTTACACAGCACCCGAAGGGAAATGAGAATGTTTAACATGACACTTGAGCAACACTTGGAAGAGATGGGTATCCGTCCCAAGTCAATCATCCGTGAGCTAGAGGAACTCCTTGATCCACGGCTGGAGTATCTGGCAAAGGGATACTTCAATGACCCCCGCAATGGAAATAATGAGGTACCGTTCTAACTACAGGAGAGAGACAATGTTACAAAACCTAGAAGAATTGCCGATCTTGTCCGAGGATATTGAACATATGTATCAAGGGGTTAACCGAGTTGCAGTGGCACAGTTGCCGATGTTGCTTGCCGATCTTGATGAGGTCTGGAAAGACAAAGACTTGCTGGAGCAGTACGAGATTGACTTTCTTGGTGACTTGTACGCCCGTATGATTGTAAGTGTTTACATGGGTTTTTCCCCAGACCGTATGGCTAAAGACTCAATAGACGCCCAAAAACGCCTGAATAAACTTGCAGAGGAACATGATAATGACACAGATTACAGCTGAGTATATTCAACACGCTGGCTCTGACCTTATGGTCGTAAACAGTGCTAGGGTATCATTTGGTAAGCGTAGTGAGATGGAGGATGACCCTTGGGGGCCACCTAAGCTCAAAGAAGATGACGCTAGGTTGATCCGATACCTTGCCAAGCATAATCACATAAGCCCCTTTAACCACACATGGGTTACGTTCCAATGTCGTGCGCCTATGTTTGTAGCACGTCAGCTTCAAAAACATGAGTATATGCCTTGGAATGAAATATCTAGGCGGTACACAACTGAAAATATTGAGTTTTATACACCAGAGGTATGGCGTGGTAAGTCGGCGGATAAGAAGCAGGGGTCTGATGGGGTCGTTGATGTGGGTGACTGGGGTGATGCTAACTGGGCATGTCTCACTGCTTACAACGATCTGCTTGACATGGGAGTAGCCCCCGAGCAAGCCCGTATGGTACTGCCCCAGAGTATGTACACGGAGTGGTTCTGGAGCGGAACGGTAGGGGCCATAGCGAAGATGTGTAACCTACGCTGTAAGCCTGATACACAGGCGGAGACACGCATTGTAGCTGACCAGATCAGTGAGAAGATGAAAGAGTTGTTCCCTGTGTCGTGGGAGGCTTTGACAAATGCCTAAACTATATGACTTAGAGCAAATGATAATGGACTGTTGGCATGTCTGTGATGACCTTCAGGTTGTCTTCAGACAGATAGGTGACGGTGAACGTGAACCTACCCAAGACGAACTTATGAACGCCTTGATGGGTATGCAACAGCTATACCAGTGGAAGTTTGAGCAGTTGTTCTTTAAGTATGAACAGGTGATAGCAGAGGGTAGAAAGAACTATGATTAGACCCATGACACCAGAGGAACGCAAGGCTTCTCAAGAACGTGACGAAAAGAATAAGTGGCGCAAGTGTGTCAGCTGTGGTAATGCAAGCAAGGACACATGGTGTGGCTTCTGTTTGGAGGAAGAGTAATGATAAACAGTGAGTGGCGAAAGTTGATAGCAGAACAAGAGAACTTTAAGGAGAACGTAATGGCAGAACATACAGCAGACATCGTGAATGAACCTAAGCATTATGCACGGTGGAAGATCGAACCTATCACATACATCATGCAGAATGGCTTTGAGTTCTGGCGTGGGAATATCATCAAGTATGCCAGTCGTGCAGGATACAAGCCCTACGAGGGAATGAGTAAGGCTCAGTGCGAGATCACAGACCTTGAGAAGGTCATTCGCTATGCTGAGATGCGTATCAATCAACTTGAGGGAAAGGATAAGCTATGAGCGATAGTAACATAAGCATCAAGGAGGTTGTTAAAATGTGCCACAGGCTTGCTCATAAGTATAAGGCAGGTCACTCACACTTTGATGACTTGGTTAGTGAAGGTGTATTAGAGTGCTTAGAGGTTATAAAAAAGTTGGAGAGTGAAGGTGAGCAAGCCTCTGACCACTGGGGTACGTTATATAGGCGAGCTAACAGCAGGATGCACGACTACCTTAACCTAGACTTATTTCCAGTACAGATACCTACGTCCACTGTTTCGAGAACTTTAGTCAGGGGGCTAGACATTGAATCGCTAGGGGACCAACACACTTGGAGTGATAAGGGTATAGATCACCTTAGAAACACGTTAAAGGCCGAGATGGTAAGTCTAGAAGCTGGTCACATGGTCGGAAACTCTTACGAGGGGGAGTACGAACAAAAGGACTTTAATGATAAATTTAAGTTGGTTCTAAATGAAAACTTAAACGATGCAGAGAGCCTGTATATACACATGAGGTTTGTGGAGGATATGACGATGGAAGAGATTGCTGATTTTATGCAGGTTAATAAGTCAGCTATCTCCAAGAGGGAAAAGAAACTTTTAGATAAGCTGAGAGACCTTGTTCCATTATAGCAACACTTCAGAAAAGTTTGATTTGGTATGGAAACAAGATGGGTTTAAGGTATGTATATATATATGTACCCCTTTTGTTAAGCCCTCCGTTAAGGTAGATCAGTAAAGAAAGAGACTCTAGTATGATTAAAGAGAAGCACGAGAGCATACAAAAGTTACCTTGTCCCTATACTGACTGTGGTAGTAGTGATGCGTTTTCTTACAACACTAAGGGGTTTGGCTTCTGCTTTTCTTGCAGGTCAAACTACCCATCCAATAGCCCCAAGTTTGATTGGGTTGCCAAGAAGTACCCCCCACTGGGGACAGTTAATAGAGAGGACGACGATTTGTTTGACGCAGAGCCTAGCCCGGTTAGGGAGGTTATCAGGAAGAGCGGTGACGGGGAATACCTTCCAATGCGAGGTCTTTCAGAGCGCACTATGGAGACTTATAACGTAAAGACCTACAACAAGGGAGCTAAACAGGAGTATGTGTACCCCTCCGGTGGAATTAAAACCCGTGACCTAAAGGACAAGGACTTCTATGTGTCAAAGGGCTTCAAAACCGATGAGTTATTCGGCATGAATTTCTTCACCGCTGGTTGCTCTAAGACTTTGACTATCACGGAAGGTGAGCTTGATGCGTTATCGGCTTATCAGATGTTAAACAACCGTGATGGTTACATATCCCCTGTTGTGTCCTTGCCCTCAGCAACCCCAAGCAAGTCGTTATGGGAGGTCTGCAAGCCGTACTTGGACTCCTTCGACCGCTTGGTTCTATCCGTTGATAACGATAAGGCTGGAAATGAGATTGCTGATAAGATTTGTAAGATGTTCCCATCCAAAGTCTTTCGGGTATCCCACAACAAGTTTAAGGATGCTAACGACTTCCTAGTTGGAGGTGCGTCTAAAGAGTTTGTCAACGCTTGGTTCAATGCCTCAAAGTACGTCCCAGATAACGTACTAAACACAACGGAGCAGTTTCTTGACCTATTCGAGAACTCGCCCTCTCACAACTATGTTCCAACCGGGATTAAAGCTCTTGATGAGAAGATACTTGGTTTGATGCAGGGGCATTTCACTGTTATTAAGGCCCCCACGGGCATAGGCAAAACTGAGGTTATGCGTCTGTTGGAGTATAACATGCTCAAGCAAGGTATCCCCATTGCCACTTGGCACTTGGAGGAGACTAAGTTACGCAGCTTGTTGGGCCTAGTGTCTTACGAGGCTGACCTAAACCTTACACGGCGTGACCTCATCGAAGAGGAGGGGGCTACAGAGCTTGTTAAAGAGACTATCACCAGTCTTACAGAAAACGGCCTACTGTATCAATTCTTCCTGCAAGATGGTCAAGGGGTCAACGAGTTGTGCGATCAGATACGTTACTTTAGTCAGGCTTGTGAATGTAAGTACATATTCTTTGAGCCTATCCAAGACGTAGTTGTGGGAAGTTCTGACGATAGCAAGGAGAGTATGTTGGCTGACCTTTCAATTCGACTATCGAAGTTAGCTGCCGAACTTGATGTTGGTATTGTCACCATTGCCCACACTAACGAAGAGGGAGACCCCAAGTATTGCAGAATGATTGCACAAAGGGCCAGCGTTTTGATTGACCTATCTCGTGATAAGGAAGCTGATACCTTGATTGACAGAAACACTACTTCTATTGTAGTTCAGAAGAATCGTCCTGCATCTGTCGAGGGTGTCGCTGGGAAACTCCGCTTTAGTACGGACACGTTTAAACTAAGAGAGGTGAATGAGTGAACAGAATATTCGATATTGAAACAGATGGCTTAAACAGCACAAAGATACACGTCTTGTCTTGGTCCGATGACTTGGGTGAAACAGTTAATTCCACACACGATTACGACGAGATGCGTGAGTTCTTTATGGCGGATGACACTCTCATTGGACATAACATTGTCAGATTTGACGTACCAGCGGTGGAAAGTGTCTTGGGCATTAAGGTTAAGGCCCGGTTGATAGACACCCTCGCTGTCGCTTGGTACATAGACCACCATCGTACACGTCACAACCTAGACCTTTATGGGGAAGAGTATGGTGTACCTAAGCCAAAGATTACAGATTGGGAAAACCTTTCTGCTGAGGACTATAAACACCGTTGCCAAGAGGACGTTAAGATCAACTCTAAGTTATGGAAAGACCTCAGCCGCAAGCTAGGTAAGTTGTATAAAGATCAGCCAGAGGACAAAGAGCGACTGTTGGACTACCTCACGTTTAAGATGGACTGTGCGGCAGAGCAGGAGGGGCTACAGTGGAAATTAGACGTAGCAAAAGCTGAGGGATACTTAGCCGAGTGGGAGGAACTTAAAGCTGATAAGATTAACCAACTAGCGGATGCTATGCCAGAGGTTGTAAAGTACAAAGAAGCCATCAAGCCATCTGAGGATAAGATGTGGAAGAAGAACGGAGATATGTCTGTTGCTGGAGAAAACTGGCTTGACCTCTGTGCTGAGTACAAGGTTCCTACCACCACAGTTAGTTTGCGCGTTGTCCACAAACGAGAGAGGGCTAATCCCAACTCTTCACCACAGGTAAAAGCGTGGTTGGGAAGCCTTGGGTGGGAACCCACTTCCTTTAAGTTTGTTAAGGGTACAAACAACAGCCCTGATAGGAGTGTCGAGCAAGTGACTGTCAATGGAGAACTTTGCCCGTCAGTCTTAAAGTTGGTTAACAAAGACCCTGCTGTGGCTATCTTAGACGGTCTATCCGTATTGTCACACAGGCTTGGTATTATTAAGGGGATGCTAAATGCTCAACGAGATGGTTATGTTCAAGCTAGTATTGCTGGCTTCACTAACACTATGCGGTTTCGACACGCCAAGCCATTGGTAAACTTACCGGGTGTGGAAAAACCTTATGGTGCTGAAATCAGAGGGTGTCTTATCTGTCCAGACGATTATGTCTTGTGTGGAGCAGATATGACTTCCTTGGAGGACACTACAAAACGACACTACATGCAACCGCATGACCCAGAGTACGTTGAGGAGATGAGCAAAGAGGGCTTTGACCCCCACTTAGACTTGGCAAAGTTTGCAGGGGTCATAACACAAGAGGACATAGACTTACACAACTCCGGGGAGCGTAGCCTCAAAGCACTTCGTAAAAACTACAAAGTGGTTAACTACAGTGCCACCTATGGTATAGGGGCGTCTAAACTAGCCCGTGAGACAGGCATGAAGCTGACTGAGGCCAAGGAGTTGTTAGATGCCTTCTGGGAACGTAACAAGGCAGTCACTCAGGTTGCAGAGGACACAAAGACACAGGAGTGCATCGACAGTCTTTGGTTATGGAACCCCGTTTCTAGGTTCTGGTACGCTCTTCGTAACGAGAAGGATAAGTTCTCCACGTTGAACCAAGGTACTGGGGTTTTCTGTTTTGACACTTGGGTTTCTGAGTGCAGAAAGGGCGGGGTAAAAGTTATTGGGCAATTTCACGATGAGGTCATTGCCCTAGTAAAGATGGGGGAGGAAAAACTTGTAGAAACTACGATGAAAAGGTCTATGGACTTACTAAACAAGGATTTACAACTAAACGTACCTTTGGGTACTGATGTGCAGTTCGGTAAAAGTTACGCCGATATTCACTAAGTTGTAATTAAATGTCTGAATCTTGGAAACTTTTCAGGATTTAGGTATGTATTATATTATATGGAAACATGCGAGGAACTCGACACATGACTAAATACACGATGGATATGGTACTGCAATATGCTAAGGTTTTCCCTGAGAACGCCGATTACGGAGACCCCCGCGGAAACCGTATCGCAAAGAGCATTGCCGACAAAGGGGGCCAGTACATTGTACAGGCTTATTTCACTGACCCGTCTCAGATTGAGGAGCTTCTCCAAGATGGACTAAAGCCTATAGTTATGGACAACCCACGAATTATTGACGGGGATGCCCAATTTGGCATTGGTAAGTATATGAAGCTAAAACGTGGCGTAACGGACATCAAGACGTTTACAGACCGAAATGGTAAACCCTTTGAGAAGGACTACGGAGGGGCGCCGGGTATCGTGAATCTAACTGAGGGGGTCGATAATAAACGAGCTTGGGTCTTTAGTGAGGATGGTCCACTTGGTAATGGGACTGAGGCCAAGGTCCAGTTTGACACCTACTCTAATGGTTCGGGGGTTCGCCTCTTGAATATTGGGGTTACTAACCACGTCCCCTACTCTGAGGGTGGGCCGACAGAAGACGATCAACTGTTTATGGTAGGATAACACATGGAACTCACAATGACTGTTAAAAACGACAAAGAGGAAGACGGTTTTACTGGCAGTGTAACTATGGTCAGGAGTGACATAGACGATCTGTACAGCTTAGGCCGAGCGTATGGCGACTTCACTAGGGCTATCGGCTTTGCTTATGTAGAAGATGTTGCCTTTGAAAAGGATGATGGTCAAATGGTGTTTGGGGGTTTTTGATGAAAGGTGGAAAGGTTCTTATAGACGGTGATATAATTGCTTATCAAGCAGCCGCCTCAAAAGATAAGGACTTGCCTTCAGATGCTATAAATAAGACAGAGGAGATTATGGGGGATGTGCTGGAAGCAACTTGCACATTTCCCGTAAGCTCTAATGACTACATAGTTTACCTTACTGGCAAGAACAACTTCAGGTACGAGATAGCAAAAGCTGCCCCATACAAAGAGAACAGGCAGGGTAAGGACAGGCCAAAGTACCTAGAACTAACTAGGCAATACCTTATTGATAGTTACTCAGCAGTAGTTAGCGATGGGGAGGAGGCAGATGATCTAATTGGCATAGCTGCAACTAAGTATGGCCCTACAACCATTGTGGCGTCCATCGACAAGGACATGCTACAGATACCCTGTTATCACTACAACTTTACAAAGGGGTGGTCTGAAGTGGATTGGTGGTCAGGGACTAAGTTCTTTTATACCCAGTTGTTAACCGGAGACCCCGCTGACAACATAAAGGGTGTACCGGGAATTGGCCCCAAGAAGGCAGAGAAACTTCTGGCTGACTGCTACACAGAACACAGCCTTTGGGAAACCTGTCTAAAGGCATATGGGGAAGATATGGACCTTGCAATAGAAAACGCCAGACTACTCTGGCTTAGACGTAAAGAGGGGGAGATGTGGCTACCACCAGTGAACGAAGGCGACACGCTCTAAGGAATGGCTATAGATCAGGACTAGAGGATGACATCTCCGTTGACTTAAAGAAGCGGGGTGTAAGTTTCGAGTATGAGACACTAAAGATTAAGTGGACCCTACTTGAGAACAAGACTTACACCCCTGACTTCATTTTACCTAATGGTATTATAGTTGAGTCAAAGGGGAGGTTTGTAGCCGCTGATAGAAAGAAGCACTTGAAGGTCAAGGAACAACACCCTGACCTTGATATACGTTTTGTCTTTAGTAACTCTAGGGCAAAATTAAACAAGGGCGCTAAGTCAACATATGGTGACTGGTGCGATAAGTACGGTTTCACCTACGCAGATAAGAGGATACCCGACGAATGGTTGAAGTAAACAGTCTATTGACACAGTTAATGCAGCTTAGTAAAGACCAGCTTGAGGAGCTTGGGTTTCATATCAGTGTTGCTCTAAGCGAACTAGAGTTGGAGTTAGGGGATGAGTAAGACAGTAGTAGTCTTCTCGTGCGCTCACGTTGATCCCAGTGTGAGTAACGAGAGGTTCAACTGGTTAGGAGAGTTCTTGTATGACCTCAAGCCTGATTATGTCGTTGACTTGGGTGATGGCGCTGACATGCGGTCATTAAATACATTTGACACTCGTTACCCAGAGGCAATCGTCAGTCAAAGCTACGAGGCAGACATTGAACACTACAACGATGCACAAGAGCGTATTCGATGGAAGTTTAGACATCACCGACGAAAACGACCAGCTTACATAGGGTTTGAGGGGAACCATGAGAACAGGATTAAGAAAGCTATCAAACACGATCCTCGACTTGAAGGCTCGAAGTATGGCATATCTTTCGACCACCTACAGGCGAACAGGTGGTTCGACGAGTACCATGAGTATGAAAACTCCGCTCCAGCGATTGCTGATTACGATGGGGTCTCATACGCTCACTTCTTTAGTAGTGGCAACTTTGGGTCTGCTATGTCTGGTATGCACCATGCTAATGCACTACTGGCTCACAGGCATCATAGTTCTACTTGTGGTCATAGCCATAAACGTGATCTTAAGTTTAAAGACGCTTCGCATCCTAATGGAGTTATCGGTTTGGTCGCAGGGTGCTACAAGGGAGCAGCAGAGGGCTGGGCAGGTCAAGCTAACAAAGAGTGGTGGTCAGGCATTGTAGTTAAACGGGAGGTAGAGAACGGTATGTACGATCCAGAGTTTGTCTCCCA
>Ga0208898_1001475_pt1 | contig 15610 bp, 20 predicted proteins | sample VirMetDEL_Mar_4_FD_184513 | JGI IMG/M metagenome (GOLD analysis project Ga0208898, IMG submission 184513) | Aqueous microbial communities from the Delaware River and Bay under freshwater to marine salinity gradient to study organic matter... | ecosystem: Environmental > Aquatic > Marine >...
TGAGCTTTTGCAGATACATCTTACTAATGTACGAGAGTACATAGATGTACCAAAAATGAAGTTTCTGGTTGAAGATTATATAGATTTAGGGGCATAACGCCCCTTTTTCTATAGCCCTAGAAATGGCTTGATAAAGTCTACAACAGCAGCAGCAAACTGTGGCATACCCATAACTTCTAGAAATTGAGTTATGAATGCTATCAGTCCAACTGCACCTGCGAGCTTTAGCTTCTCTTTAGTGAACATCTTGGATCTCCTTTAGTAAGTTATTTATTGCTTCTCGATCATGCTCCGAGATTGTTACAGTTCGTTGATAAGGCGGAACAGCCCGTAGAGTGTCGCCCACCAACCCATTGAATGACGCTTTCCAGAGATAAATAATTCTTGCTCCTGATAATCTGTCGGTGACTCTACTAAGCACATTTTCTGGCGTATATTGATACGATACGCTCCAGAGGTCTCCTCCGACATCGAGATCGTACCCATCGTTTGACCATCCGTAATTTGCATGATTCTCTGCGAAGATGCCTTCATTGTGCAGCTCACAGTAGTCAGCATCAGCACAATCGGCAGCACTAACTTGAGGAGTGTTTTTGTTTCTGCCAATTTTGGCTTCTGGTGCGTAAAAACGTATTTGGTCGGCAATATACTTGTAATCCAGTACATCTAAGTCATCCTCTAATCCTGGTGTAAGGATAAGCTCATCTTGCGGATTAATGAAGGGTAAGACTGTATCGTACGCATCCATAGCCCATTCTATAACATTGTCATAGCCTAAGCTGTCTAACCCATCACAGTTATTCTTCCTGAGACAAACGCCGTTTACTAACATGATGTTAATGGACTTTGGCCGTGGGTCTTTAGCTAACTGCAACAGGCAGCTATTCGTATCACCAAAGGACTTCCATAGTAGCGAGACGGCGAAACGCTCTACGCCGGCGAGCATCTGGAAAACTTCACTACAATCTACGCTTGCAGATTTTAGCCCTAAGAATGTTAGCCCGTAGTATTTGTTTGATTGCTCAACTGGTGTGTTTGCATTGCTACCGCCTCCACCACCACAAGAGACAAGAAGCAAAAGGGCAAGTGCTATTATAGTTTTCGCCATTGCACTATCCGTCCATCGCCATATCGATCCCAAGTATCTACGTGCAAGAAAGTGTTGTATTCGCCAATGCCTTTGAACTTCTTAAAATCATACGCAAGCGATTTTAGCGTATGAATTGGCATACCTTCTGCTGTTATATCAAACGCACATCCTCTGCAATGTGGTGACATGGAGCTGCCATATCCTAGTGCAGTATGCTCTTTTGGTGTGCGATAACCACGTAAGTTTAGCCCACGGTAGTTTACATGTAGTGGTACATTTATCTTAGTGCGGAACTCTTGCAACGTGTCTAATGCTATAGGGTCAATAGCTATCAGCTGCCCTGTCTCATATCTGCGTAATGCAATAGGACTAAGAACTTCTTCTGGAGCAAAGTTCGGCCAGCGTTCCAACCACTCTAACGGAGTCATTTTTGTGTTAGGTTGTTAATGATTGCAATAAGTCCTGCCATAGCACCTCCTATAGTAGTTACGAGTACTGTATAGAATTTTACGCTACTTCTGTTTGAAGGCATAAAGAATTCTTTTAGCTGATGAAGCTCAGCTTTTAATTCTTGGTTTTCCAAACGCAGGTTTACTACGGTATCTGCAATAACTCGGACTTCTTTCTGTAGCCCTTTTATCTCACATACCAGTAGTTCTATTAGTTTATCGCTCATGGCAATGCATCAAACCTTGCTTTAATTTGTGCAAGATAGTCGTCTGGTAAAAGCATCAATGCTTCCAAGAGTTCTTGCGCTCGCTTTTGATTTGCTGCTTGCACCCGCTCTTCGCTGTCTGTCATTGCTGGATCATGCGCTGCTACAACTGCTTCAAACGCTGCTTTGTTATCCTCTTCGCCGTTTGTGATATATATCCAGAAAGGTGAAGTCCACGGCGCATCAATGTCATCTGGTGGCGTAATGTGATCTGGGCATTTAAGACCCTCACGATACGGAAACCTGTTCCAGTTCATGCTTTCGTTAATTTGTATCTTTACATCTGCTTGAATTGCTTCAAGCTCTTGACGCAGTAGACGCTCATTGATTTTGTTTGCTGGTTGTATATTGATAATCATATTGCTCCTTATAGTAATGCAGCGTCTACATTGTAAATCATCACCGCCAACACGTTGAAACCTGCGTCCGTTGAAAAACCAGAGCCAATAGTATTATTGAGTATGTGCATATTTGTTAGATTGCTATAAAGTTGTGGTAAAATCATATACTGAGTCATTCCAGTCAAACTTGTAATATATCCAGAACCGGTTACAAATTGATCATCACTATCGGCTTGAAAGGGCAATGCAAATGTTAATTGAGTGGTGCCGCTAGTTAAGCCCAAATTGCAATACGTTCTTACCATGACCGTTTTGGGACCGAGCCATCTATAATTGGTATCAAAGTTAGAATTTAAGGTAACAGGTCCACCACCAACTACACCCCAAGTAGGCGTAAAATCAATTTCATTGTTAAAAGTGGGATTTGCAATAAGAAAAGCATCCAAATCGCTACTGTAAGTTACGATATAAGTATTATATGTGCTTAATTCTGCATAAAATGGATCTCTTACACTAGCTCCTACCGTGCTAATTTTTAAATCTTTAGCCCCTAACCCGTTCACGTTAAGCGTCGCGCCCGCGTTTGTTATTAATGATTCATGCATTTTGATAGCAAAAGACATTCCATCATAATACGATGCCGGTGCTGGTGTAAGTGTGGCGGTAAAGTTGGGTCTTGTTCCACTTGTTGTTACTGCCTTACTAACATCAAGTAACTGCCCATAGCTTAAATACTCATCACCAGCAGTAGCACTACCTACACCTGTATGCTTATAGCCACCCATCGGCAGATTAGCAGTCGGTGTATTCTGACCATCTTTTGTTAGACAGTTGTTAATACCAGTAGCAAAGTCATTGTCTTGCGTGTCATGCCGACTTGCTTCTATGCCAATACCTAAACTAGCATCACCAGCCCATCCACCTGAGCCAGCATTACCTTTGGTATATGTTCCGCCACTCCATCCCATGTTATTCTCCTTCTAATATTTGAGGCTGACTTCTAGCTGCTGCTGCACCTCCTAGTTGTAATGTTTGTGGTACATTCACTATAGTTGCTTGTGGTGCGGTTTCTCCAACAGCTTGTAATGCTCTGCCTGTTAATGATCTACCAGGTCGAGTTCCTAATGCAGCAAGTAATAAAGAAACGGGAACTCCTAATAGAGGATTGCCACCTAACATATAAGTAATCCCTGGGGCTCCAATCGTCCCTGTAGTATAGGCAAGTTCACTTGGCTTATAGTCACCTAATTTCCTTGTTCCTGCTCCTTTTTGTCGTTTCAGCGCTGGCTCTACTACAATTAAATCTTGTTTTTTACGATTAAGTTCTTTTACTTCAGGCGCATATTTTTCAATGTGTGTTTTTAGATCATTGTAAAAAGCTCTCCAAAACCCATCATTGGACATTGGACCTGTTTTATATTTTTCACCAAATACTTTTCGTTGTTTGTTGAGTACATCTAAGGAAAGTTTAGATCGGCCTTCCTGTTCTTTTAAATAGGATTCTAGTGCTTTACGATATGTTGAAGACTGTTCTTTTGGTAACGGTTTGCCATATTCATCATACAATGTAGGTATTTCTGGCTCTACAAATTTAGATTTGTTGCGAACTTGTTTTTTGAAACTTTCGATAATTCCTTTGTATTCATCAATATCACCAAGCGCTACTCGATTTTCGTCAAGATATTTTAATGACTTAGAAAACTTGGGCATTGCTATTTTAACATCTGAACTATCTACCTTTTTTAATTCTTTGATAATTTGGTTTTCTAATTGTCTTTGTTTGGTAATAGTTGCATCGTATAAGACATCGACATCGGTTGTATTAGGTAATACTTTTTCTCTTATCAAATTATCTGCTGATATTTTCGCCTGACTTTCAAACTTATTAGGCTCTATTTCAAGCATAGCTTTTCGAGAACCTCCATAATCAGATTGAGTTATGCCAAGCAAATTTCTCTGCATGGCTTTGCCTTTTTCTACCATTGAAGGCGCCATTGTACGACCAACAGCTTTTGTAGTAGCAATAGCAGCACTAGGAGCGAGCGCCCCGACTAAACCTGCGTATTGACTTTCAGGTGCAATAGCCTCTGCTGTTTTGTATCCAAGATAACTCATAGCACCTTCACCTAACTGTGGTAGAAGTTTTGCTTTGCTTGCAGGTATAAGGAAACCTATTGCTTCTTGTGCAGCCGTATCTGGTCTAACGCCTAAATCTTGAGCAAATTTTTCAATGTCTTTACTTAGCATTTCAGACATTCGTGGAGCTTTTACATCGTAACCAAGTGCACCTGCTAACGCTTCTCCTGCCATAATTGGCAAGTCAACAATACCACCAACTGTACGTGCTGCTGCTGCTGGAACGTCAAAAAGTGCTTGCTCAATACCATAGCTTGGTTTTTGAGGAGATGGAGGTCCAAATTCAAGAGCTAATTCTTCTAATAAACGATCCGTAGGATCATTAGACAATGATCCAAACTCAGCTTCGAGATTTTTTAATAAAAGATCCGTCTCATCCATTTCGTAACCTTTCTAAGTATGTTTCAAGCATAGCTTTTTTATTTGGATCTAAGTTTGGAATTTTTAATTGTGCTTCTATTTGTTGTATTCGCTTTTGTACGTTTTCTGATTGTTCAGGCGTTGACATTGCTTGACCAATTAAATTAGCTGTTGGATTGTTGATAGTGCTTTCAAATAGATTAAGGAATTGTTCTTTTGAATCTTCGTCGCCGTATGCTCTGAAATAATTTATTTGATCTTCGCTTAGATTTTCTAATTGTTGTGCGGTATTTTGTAGTCGTTGAGCGATAGTATCGGTACCTGAAGGTATTGCACCACCAAGCATAGCTCTTAATACTCGTTGCTGTTCTTGTTCGTTAAGGTTCCCAGCTTGCCCAAGTGCTTTGGTTACACCTGGCACAAGGTTTAATAATTTACCTAACGTTATATCAGGTTCAGTACCAGGCACATACTCAGCAATTTTTCTTACAACGCCAGAAAGTTTCATATCTCCATATTCTTTAGCTGTTCTTCTTAGCTCTTTAGCAAACGTTTTTTGTCGTGCTATAAGTTGTTTTGTGGTAACAGGCATTACATTTGCTTTGGCCTCTGCTATTCGTTCTGCTTTTTCAATTTCATTTTCTAGTTTTTGTTCTGCTAATGCTATGCCCTCTGGTGATTGTGCTGCTGCTAATTCTGCTTGTGCTTCTGCCAAAGCTTTTTGCTCTGCTATTTGAGCAACAGTAGGAAACCTAATATTTTCTAATCCAGGAATGTTAAGTGCTGAGCCAGGAAGTTGTCCTGTTTCTACAGCTTTTACTAGCAAGTCTTGTGCAAGTTTTTGTTGCGCTGCTTGTTGCTGTGCTTCACGCTCTTGTAATGCGCTCATTCGTTGTAGAGCTATTGGAGCAAGCCTTGTTGCTACTTCAGGATCAAAGGTTCCTAACTGCGTGTTTACACCAGCAACATCGGTTGCTCCCATAATGCCAGTAATAGCTGGTATTAACGCTTGATTCTTTTCTGCTGCCTCTTGTTTAGCTTGATAGCCAAGAAGCCCTGCTAACAATGAGCCACCAAGCACTGTAGCAATGTTGCTACCTGTAGAAGCATAGGGGCTAACTATTTTAGGTAGTGCACCAGCTATAGTACCACCAATCTGTCCGTAAACATTTTCACGGGGTGTGTATGCTATGCCTTGTTGTTGCGCTAATAGTTGTGCTAATGCGTCTGCCATTTCTATCTACCTACCAAAAAATTGCCCTGGGGCTTGTGCAGCTCCTTGCATATAATTGTAACCACTGTTGCTTTCCGGTAATGGCTCAAAAGGTGCGCCTTGTCTCATTTCTTCCAGCCTAATAGCACCTTCATTTCTCATGCGTTGCAGCTCATATTGTTGTTCTGGTGTTAGTTTGCCATATTGTCCTGCTTGCGCTGCACCAAGAGTTGCACCAGCAGAGATTTCTTGTTGCCTTAATTGATTAGCCATTTTTTCACGCTCTAGTTCAGCTTGCATCAAATTCGTTTGCTGTTGTCCAAACTGCTGGTAGAACGGCTGGTATGCTCCAAGCATTGCAGCAGGAGCTTGATACTGTTGTAGAGCTTGTCCAAATCCTTGTGCTTGTACTGCTTGCGCTTGTTGTTGCGCTTGCGCCATTGCACCTTGCCTTGCTAAGTCTTGTCGTTGGTTTAGTTGTGCTTGCATAGTCTTGTATGCTTCGCTGTTAGGGTCTAATCCTCTTTCAGCAGCCATCTGTTGGAACTGAGCTTGCTCTCTTTGAAACTGTGGCCCTTGCGTCATTTCAAATTGATTCATGACATTCTGATATGCTTGGTTCATCATGTCTTGATAGCTGCCTGGTTGAAATGCTCCTGCTCCTTGTATTTGCCCCATAATAGACTCGATTCCAGCAGTAGTTTGTCCACCTACTCGCTCAAACTGTTGTTCTGGTGCAAGTGTCTGTATAGGTGCTGGCTCCGCCTCTTGATATAGCCCTGCTTTTTTGAGCCTACGTTCTTGTAATGGACGTAAATTTTTACCAGCAGCTTGTCGTGCTTGTAGCTCTTTGATTGTTAGCTTAAAAGGCTTGTTTTTTTTGTAATTGAAATTAGGATCTTCGCCTAATGCACCTTTTCTTTTACCTTTCTTTGCCATAACTATACCTGCCCACCTCTATCAAACCGAATCTCGAATCCGTATATTTGACATTCTGATTTGTTTACACTTCCTCCAAATCGAACAGCACCACTATGGCCCTGCCCTCTTATTGCAAATCTATTAAAAATGTATTCCGTGGACGATGCCCAGGGAGAGCCCCAAGGAGAGCCCCAAGGTGTAGTTACTGCTAACCCTGTTGAAATTGTATCAACAGTAACTTCCCTTTGGAAGTCAGTATCTAGCCCAAGAGATAGGGTAAGCCCTCGTCGTGTCCTTAACAATGGACGTATATCTTTGAACGCTTTGTAGTTGCCTCGTGAGTTATAAAATGAAAATGCAGTTCTGCCTTCAAAATTGATAGCATTGCCTTTGTCTGTGTACCCACTTTCAGCGTGATACACTTTGCCATGATAACTGCCATAAAATGGTGCGCCATCAACAATGCCTAGAGTAATAGAATCTTCATTATCAAACAGCTCATATACACACCACCCACCTGTATCAATGCTAAACACAAGCATTGTAGTTGTGCTTTCACTGCTTGGAATATTTACAAAAACACGCCGTCCTTCTGGCCAAAAAATGCCATGCCAACGTGGTGAAAATTTCAAAATACTTACATATTGGCTTAGGTATGGGTTTACCCTAGCACTTACTACGTTTGCTGCTTGGTCAGTGCTTACTTGAAACAGTGCCGAAACTGGTACAATACCTTGTTGCGTTAGTATCCAAACATCGTTATTTACTTTGATAAACGCTCTATAGCCTAATGGCTTACCAATGTAGTAACGAGCTACCAATCCCCAATTTGTGTCGCTAGGGTCAGTACCCTGATAAAAAACCACTTCTCCTTCACTGCTAATAGCAAAGAAAAGGTCTTGGCTTGTCTGGGCTGTTTGGTTGGTATAGCTGCCAGCAAATACAAGGAATCCACCTCGTTTCATGCTGTATTGCAGATCAAAAGATGTCAGAGCACCACTAATAGAACTGGTATTTCCATACCAAAATTTTAGAGTGTCTTTTTCTACAAAGTATAAACGCTCTCTATAACTACTGACATTTATGAGATTAGCGAGTGTAACACCTGTGAAAGTAGCATCTGTTACTGTACTACCATCATAGACCTGCATGGTGTCTTCACCGTTGCACATAAACAACCTACTACCAAACTGTTGCGTCTGCATGTTTGTGAAGTTTGGAGTAATGGGTGTGGAGCCAGTAATATCTGTAGCAACACCAGCTACAACCTTAAATATCTTAGGAGTCCCACCTTCTGAGACTACAATCATTTCAGAGGTGCCATCTGCTTTGTTGTAATCTGCTATAGTGTTTACGTGAGTATTTGCAGCAGATAGGTCTACGTACTCTTCATAACCTTTACGAGTAATAGGCGCAGTAGCACCTGGGAACACGTTTACCAGTTCCAATGCATAGGATGGGTCCATATTATCAATAGGGCTTACAAGGTCTAACCCTAGTGATGGAGGAGGCATGGTAAACGCTTCGTGCGCCATTAATTACCTTTAGTAAGAAATAGTTGGCTATTCCTGCTCCAATTCCTAATGGTCTGTTATAGAATGGATTAACACCAGTATTCATTCCAGGCTGCATGGCTGGCATGTTCGCATTGAATTGTGGCTGCACTGACTGCTGCATTTCAGGAGTCATGTTTACTGGTTTACGATACATCATGTCAGTAATTGGGAATGGTCCAAAGTTTGGTTTCATTCCTGGCATCGGTTGTCCACCAGCTTGTGTATATTGATCGCGCATTGCTTGCATTTGTTCAGGATTCATTTGAAAACCTGGATCTCGAACGTTAGCATTTTGAAAAAAGTTTTCCCTACTTGGAATTAATCTTGCACGAGCTTCAGGACTTAATTCATTAAATCTTAACATTTGATCTCGTAAAGGATTATTAGCTTGTCCTCCTAATGCTGCACCTATACCTTGTGCTACACCTTGCGTTGGACCTTGTGGAAAAGGATTACCAGCAGGCATAGGAGGTAACGGCTGTTCAGTCGGCATTGGTCTAAACGCCATCATATCCCCAGTCGGTTGTCCCATTACCATTGGAGATTGTGGAGCTGCTGGTGCTGGCTGTGGTGCAAAGTCACTCATGCCATCTTGTCTTCGTCGCTGCCTCACTGGTAGACCTGCTTCTCTTCGCATATCACGGCGCATTGCTCGTGCTGCACCTCGTCCTTGCTCCATGCGTACTTGTCGTATCTGAGCACGTTGCTCATCTGAAAGTCGCCCTCTTCGTGCTGGGCCTCTGCCCATCATTCCCTCTGCCATTACTGTACTCCTTGTGTTGCTGCTTCTTGCTCCATTAATTCGTCATTCATCAACATGCGTAAGTTGTTTTGTTGAATATCATGATACTCTTGGTCAATCTTTCCTTGTTCTAACATGGCTGCAATATGTTGTTGTGCAGCAGGTAAATCAAATTCATTTTTTTGCATAAAATATCTGAATCTATCTCTTACTTGCTGATCGGTTGCATTTGCCGTACTGCCTTCATTATCTGCTAACGATGCTAACGTATATTGAGCTGCAATAGCTTCATTTGCCTTGTCTTGTCCCATGCCCATAAGTGTGGTCATAAGGTTTCCATACGAAGCAGCTTGCCCATGTACTGGGTTTTCTTTTAGGTTAATGTCACCTTTTGCTTCTTCATTGCCAAAACCGAATCTGTCTTTGCCCCAATTAAATTTTGTTCCATCTGGTAACGTGCCTTCATACGTTTCTGGGTTAAACAATCCAACATCGTTTTCAATCATGGCATCTCGCCATTTGTCTCTGATAGTTTGCATTTCACCTTTACCAGAACCACTTAGCCCTTTGATTGCTCCTAATGTTCCACCTATGACAGCACCTATTCCAGCACCTATTGGACCACCAAAATATGCACCGATTGCTGCGCCAGAAGTTGCACCTGAAGCAGCAGCTCTACCTGCCTGACCTTTGCGAATATCATCATCTAACATTAGTTTGCCAAGTTGATAACCTCCATAAAGTGCTCCAACTCCGGGTGCAAATTGTTTGGCTGTCTCACTTCCTAATGCTGCACCAAGTTGTACTGCACCTACACCGCCACCTAAAGCACCCGCTAATTTATCACCTTGTCTAAATTGTTCTATGCCTTGGTATAGATTGTAAGCTCCTAATCCACCTTGTATTGCAGAACCTAAGTCGAATCCACCTTCTCCAGTATCAGTAGGCATTGACATTCCACCACTGTCAGTGGGCATAGTGCTCATTGGTGCCGTGGTGCCTTCTACTGGCATCATGCTCATAGGAGCATTTATGTCTATTGGGATTGGTGCTGGTGCAGTTGCTGTAGGTGCTGGTGCAGTTGCTGGTGTTGCACCAGAACCAAATAGGTTCTCATATATTTTTTGTCCAGTAGCACCAAAAGCTGGTTTGCCTTGTAAAAGATTGCTAGTTACTGTTAGTGCGCCCAATCCACCTAACTGTCCAGCTAATTGTTGTCTGCCAGCTCGTCCTTGTTGGCTTGCAATAAGTCTTTGTCTTTCCTCTACTTGTCGTTGTCTTTGACTTTGCAACCCACGAATGACTTGTCCATATCCAGATTGTTGATATGCTTCGTACTCTGGAACACCTTGTTGCCGTAAAATAGAATATCTTCTGTAAGCCTCTGCTGCCTGACTCATTATATAAACGTCCCAAACGTACCAAACGTAGCTACACCATCACGCGCATACATAGTGTCTTGCGCTGTAGTGCCAGCTAATAAAATCTTCTGAGGATTCATCCTGCTATAATCTTCATTCAGTTGTACGTCGAATTTAGGGACTACAGTCAGTCCGTGAATTTCCGCAAATCTCTCTAGTACACCTTGCTCTAGTGTCTTCTCACTAAAGATTGATACATCAGTATCAGCAAGGAACTCTGGGTACGCACCGTCATAGTATGTCCAAGTCACTCCTCCGTCGGACACACTGCCAGTAGTATGAGTAGGAGGAGTGGGGCCACTGGTTCCTCCAGAAGTTGTGGTATAATAGTTTCCATTGTAGAACGTGTAAGCTCCTGCTCCGTACAGTGTTCCTGTTGTCCATGTAGCTGGTCGTGCATATCGCTCTGCTACATATTCAAATATGATTACCTCACCAGAAGTGCTTGGTGTAGGCTCAATCAATATCTGATTGCTTCCAAGCCCTCTAAACTGAAAACGCTGAAACACCGTAGAGGTAAGTCCATACCCTATGATGTCAGCGTACTCTTGCTCGCTCATTGGTCCTAACAATCGCCAACGTGTCGAACTGTTCCAGAATGTGTTGTAGTGATATTGGCTAAAAGCTGCTGGTAGTGGATAAGCTGATTGTCCAGCAGTTAATGTGAAAGAGCCAGAAGCGAACAGTACAGGCCAGTTGTACTGCTCGCCTATGATTCGATTGATGCGCTGCACCATTGTGCGAAGCTGTTTTGTAGTAGTCTCTGTAGATGCAATTACATTGCTTTCAACAGTATAACCGGCTTCATTTGCAACGTTTTCAACAATCGATCTTAATGTCATTCACCCTGCTTTCGAGGTCTGCCCCTCTTTTTCTCACTCGGTGCTCTTTCTAATGAAATACCTTCTGTAGCTTCAATGCGCTGCATTAGAATCTCAAGTTGATGCTCAAGTCTTTCAGTACGCTTTTGCTCACGTTCTAGTGACTCTTTAAGTGCTACAACTTGTGCTTGTGAGCCATTAGCAGCTTCTAGCCAATCTTGTGCTTCTTTGATGTACTGAGATAGTGGTCCCATGCGCCTACGAACATCGTCGTTTGCTTCTGCAAGTTGCTCTACTGTTCTGAAACCAAGATACGCAAGCTCGTGTAGTGCGCTTGCTGTAATGCGTGTCCACTCTTTTAGTGGCATACCAGATTGCACTTCTCCCATACCGCTACTGAAAGCTGCCCATAGTTCTGGATGTTCGTGCTTGTCGCTTTCTTGGAGTGCTCTGACAGTCTCATCACCGCCAGGCCATTGGATAGAAATAGATGGAATCTCGTCGTAGATATCTCTACCCGCTTCGAGACTTTTTTCGTCGTTTTTACGAACTACGTTAAGGAATTTGATGTTAGCACCAGACCACTTGCTACGCTGTTGGTTCTGTTGCCCATTCATAATACTAGTCCAGTCAATTTGAGCCATAATGTTCTCCTATATAGGTTTTACCCAAATATAGCTTAACACAGTTTACAGCCACAACGTTAATTAGGGGGAGAGCCGGAGCCCTCCCCCTGGGCTTCCTTGCTAATTGACTACTAGGTAACCTGTAGACTTGAGCTCTACTTCTGCTGCACCAGTGTTTGTGGTAAGTCCCACAACATTCTTGATGAGAGTAGTAGAAGCATCATCTGCGACACCTGCTGTTGCAGTAGTGTTGAGGTTAGCGTCAGCAGCGTAGGAGGCAGCAGCCTTCCCTTTGATGCCTGTTCCAACTCCACCACCACCGATACCGCCAACCCATACCCAGAGGTACTCGTTGTCAGCAGCAGCAACTTGAGCCACACCTACTTGCAAGTTGTTTGAACCAGCGTTTGTAGTTGTGAGTTCAGCAGCTTGTCCATCGTCTGCGATTTTAACGAAGGCGTATTGAGCTATTGCACCGTCAGCTTGGACAAACATCCATTCGCCGTTAGTGTCTGAACCAACATCACCTACTACAGCAGGAAGTGGGATAGTAACACCGTCCCAAGTCTTTCCACCGTTTACTCCAAATGATCCACTTCGTGACATGTCTGTTCTCCTTTATCTTTTAACTATTACGCGTAAATAACAGCTTGTAGAGCCGGAGCAGAACAGCAGAGGTTTCCTTCAACGATGATAACCGTGAAGAAAGCATCCTGGTCAACCGGACGAGCCATGTCAGGTGCGAGTGGCTTGAAGTCAGCTCCACGAACCATATCCATTGTCCAGTATTTAGTGTTCAAGAGTCGGCAGCTATTTGATTCGAGTACAGCAGAACCATATCCACCGTCGAATACGAAAGAGCATCCGTCATACTCAAGAGCCCGGAATCCAGCTACCGCCTTCTTAGTTGGTGCCTGAATTCGCTGAATAGCTGTTAGTGAGTTGTGAAGGAACTTCCATGCTGTTCGTTCCATGAGACCGAGGTCAGGCATCTCATCACCACGAGTGATTCGTGAGATAGCGTCTGTAACCTCTTCCTGCACGTTAAGAGCAGTTAGCGTTACGTTCTTAGCGTAGTTGCGAGCAAATACGTTAGCAGAACGGTCGATTCCTCCGTAAGTACCAGAAGAAGGAGATGTAGAAACAGCCTTCTGGATACCATCAAACTCAAGTCCTCCAGAACCAGTTCCGTCTCCTCGGATAGAGGTTCCGACTGTGTTCTTGAGCCTAGCGATAGCAGCTTGAATCTTGGTCTCTACGAGATCAAGGAGCTGTGCGTCATCTCGGTTAGCTCTTCTGTCACGTCCTGAGATCGCAACTGGCTCATAAGCCTGCTTGATTGCGAACTTAAACGCTGTGAAGTCATCAATAGCGTCTAGGTTGAATGAGCTGAATCCTGAGTAGAATCCACCTACAGCAGCATCATTATACATGATGGGCTTTCGTAGCTCATATCCACCGCTAAAACGCCGTACTAGTCCCTGATCCTGCAATGCAGCAAGAAGAGGGTTATGGTGCAATACTTCGTCAGCAATAGCGTCGCTCTGGTCAAAGAGGGTCGCTACCACTGCTTCTTCTAAATTTGCCATTTATTTCCCCTTATTATTCTCCACCGAACCGTCGTTGGAGATTCTCTCTTAAGTTTTTTGCTTTTAGTGCCGGGGTGCCACTCCCTGTGGAGCCCGAAATGGATTTAGTAGCTGACTTGGCCTTCTGAGCTGCTCTGACTTTTTGCTCTACGTTTACAGGTGCTTCTAGTTTTGCTGATAGTCCAGCAAAAGTAGGATTGCCCTTAGTAACGTAATTATAGGCAGTCTCAAGTATTTCTTGAGGGGTGCCTCCTCTCTCAGATAGGGCTGCCACTATTGGAGCCATGGCTTCTTCTAGCTGTTGAGCTGTGCCAGGGTCTCGAAATAAAGGCTTGCTACTTATAAAGGATTGTACAGCATTGTAGTTTTGTTCTACAAGGGCACTTTCTTGCTGTTGTTGCAAAAGTTGGTTGATTTGTCCTTGAGCGATCTCTTCAGCCTCTTCTCTAGTTAGGTACTCTGGCTGCGCTTGCTGCTGATATTCCCCGTTCGTGTACTGATGATTGTACAAGTCATCGAGGGATAGACCGTAGGCTTCAAGCCACTGAATAGCCGTATCAACTGGGTCAGCCTTCATAGCCCGATCCCATTCAATAGAACGCCTTGCAACGTCAGTGAGCTGAATACCCTGTTTTAGGTATTCAGGCTCATATTCCTTGATAGTCTCATAAAACCCATTGATCCGCTTTTGGGCTTCATTGAGCTTGGCTGCTTCTCGTTGGTAGTGGCTTCGAGTCTCGTATGCTCTACGGGACAAATAGCTCTGGAGAACATGAGCATTTTCTTGGGTCGGATTAAGAAAGGCTTCTCGCTCCGCATTGTTCATGTCTCCAGGAGGAGCTACCGCAACCCTTTCATCTGTTTGAGTCTCCGTCTCCTCAGTATCCAGTTCCTCAATATCTTCAATATCTTCTTCGTCATCTTCTTCGTCATCTTCTTCGAGCTCTACAGAAGTAGGTTCTACCCTATCCGCTTCTTCTTCTGCGTCGAATTTTGACTCAAGACTGTCACGAAGGGAAACCCCTACTTTTTCTGTATCTGCTACTACTTCAGTATCCTCTGAGTTTGCCATCTTTATACCTGTCAATTACTTTATCCCTTAGAGAACGGACAAGATCCGCCTCCTTACGGGCACTTTCCTTGTTGGGGTCGTAGCCATTAGCATAAGCCGTCCCTACCTCTTCCATGCCGTAAGCCTTGTATTCAGCTCGTAACGCTGCTTTGCTGGTATAGTATTTACCAGTCACCGGAGAACGCGTAGGAGCCATTTCGTCTGTGGGGTAATTATCAATAGCCCACGAGACTTTATCTGTTGGTTGGTTGAATGGATTATCTTTGCCAAATACCTTCTCACCTAGTGTGCCGAATCGAGTCGGCCATGTGCTTGCCTTCTTCATATCAGTCATCATCCAATAACATTAAAATAAAAAGTTGTTTGATTCGCATCTGCCTATGGGCATCCAGACCATAGAATTGGGTCTGGAGTGCCCCAGATAGTAACTGGTCAAAGTTAATCTTTTTAGGCTTTTCTTCTGGATACTGCTCTTTGTATCTTTCCAACAGTATCTTAACTGCAAGCTCTTCTTCCTCTTGTAGCTGCTTTTTTTTACGTTTGCGATAAACGTCGAGAATGTCGCTAGTATCAGGTGTCTGATACTGTTTTGGATTAAGCAGTAAAAAGAGAGTCATTCATTACCCGTTCAGTAAGCTATCAGCTTCTGCTGCTGCTGCCTCTTGTGCCTTTTGAGCCTCGCTTATCATCAACTCGTTTTTGAAGATATCGGCTGTTAGTTTCTTAATAGATGCAATCCCTGCATCAAGTGCGCTCTGTGGATTTGCGACCTCCTGACCTTGGTCATTGACTATTATGGGTCTCCAACCAAAGTGGCGAGCAAAGAGTTCAATACCTTGCTTCTGAATAATTGCATCTTTTACAAGTAGCTCTATTCGTACTGTGTGTGTTCCATCACCATTATCTATTAGCATCTTAACTTACCTTTAATGTACCACTATCGTTCCAAAGAGCACCTGTTACCAAAGGGTCACTCGTTGGTAAATTAGCGAGTATGATTAATCCAT
>Ga0208898_1001477_pt1 | contig 15580 bp, 23 predicted proteins | sample VirMetDEL_Mar_4_FD_184513 | JGI IMG/M metagenome (GOLD analysis project Ga0208898, IMG submission 184513) | Aqueous microbial communities from the Delaware River and Bay under freshwater to marine salinity gradient to study organic matter... | ecosystem: Environmental > Aquatic > Marine >...
GGATTCGTGAAAGTAAAACAGGTAATAAATATATGTCTGGTCAAATACAACCTAAGCGTGAAGCTACGCCAGCAGATACAAGACAAGCTCCACCAAGTTTTGATGATTTTGAAGATGATTTGGCGTTTTAATTTTAACTAGAAGGATATAACATGAAAACAAACGTAAAAGATACAAGTTTAGATGCTTACAATGATTTAAAAAAAGATTTTCAATTAGGCAAGATGCAGCAAACCATTCTTAATACAATGGAAAATGGCACGCCCTATACCAGAAAAGAGTTATCTCGATTAACTGGAATTGAAATATCTTCTATTGCCGGTCGAGTAAATGAATTAGTTGATTATGGTTGTATTGATGTTATTGGTAAGAAAAAATGTTCTATCTCGTTAAGAACGGTTGAGTCTTTGTTAAAAACAGAAAGGGCATCCTAGATACCCAGTTCTTTTAATTATGAAGAAAGATAACGTAAATCGGCCGGCACATTACATTCAAGGTAAAGTCGAGTGTATTGATGCCATTGAGTCGGCAACCACGGGGCTTGTTGGAATCGTCGCTGTTTGTGTCGCTAACGTAATTAAATATGTGTGGCGATTTGCACTGAAGAATGGTGTCGAAGATTTAGACAAAGCAGATTATTATTTACAAAAACTAAGAAAGAAAGTGAGAGATCAAAATGAGTAAAGACCTTTTCGCAAGAACAAAAAGTTTATTACAAGATCACATAAGACTACTTAATGAACATAAGATAGGCGATTCACACGCGGAAGACGCCCAAGTAATAGTTGACGAAATTAGTCTACTATTACAAACAGATGAACTCAAACAAATTGAACAAAGCATTGATGACGCAGAACGTTTAAAGCTCTCAGAAGAGATAGCTAACGAGATTATTCATGGGAAGTATTGCGTTGGCGGTGCATGTGACGACTAAACAGTTTATAATACTTGATGAAGACCTTGAGCCTTTACGAGTATTTAATACAAAAGTTGACGCAGAGTGGTTTGTAAAAGATAAACCCGACTGTTCAATAAAAACAACCCTAACAGAAATACCATCAAACATAATGAGTCATGATGAATTCACGGCCAAGTTTGGTGAACCCCCATTTTAAGAAAGGAAACAAATGCCTAGAACTCATTACAGTAGAACACAAGAAGAAGAATTTTTAGCGCGAGCTAAACGTTTTATGAAAGAAAACCCCGATACAAATAGAACAAGGATAGCTATGTATGCGGGAGTTGGAATAACAGTGTTGGAAAGATTAGAAGAAGAAGGCAGAATACAATTGCCTCCCGTCTTGACCAAAACACAAAAACGTATGGGAGTTAATTGGAATAAATATTTAGGGAATCTAAGTGGCAGATGAAGCAGACATAGCGAATGATGAGGTTGAGCGTCAATTAAAAGTGACCATGCAGTCAATCAATACCAACGTACCTGAGAATGATTCAGGTAAATGTATATGGTGCGACGCCCCCATCAAAGAAAAAGACGCTCGCCGTTGGTGTTCCGTTGAATGTCGTAATGAACATGAACTTTATGCTAATAAACTATGACCACGAAGTCCCCTTGTAAGAACGTATGTAGATACGAAGAATTTGAAGATGAGCCTATGTGTATTGCTTGTGGTAGAAGTTATGATGACCTAGACAGATGGCTTTATGCATCAGATGATGAAAAGAAAAATATGAATCACCGAGCAAAAGAAAGGTTAAAGCGATACAAACATGGTAGTTAAAGTAGGAAAAGCAGTTTGTCACAAGTGCAAACAGGACGCAAAATTTTATTGCCGGGGCAAATGGTACTGTGCTTATACCACCGAGATGGGTAACTTTAATTTAGTAGGTTACTGTAAAAATGAAAAAGAGAGAAAGGATATGAGTGCAGATAGTAACGATTGATTTTGAAACATTTTATGATACTGGCTACGGCCTTAATCGATTAACCACTGAAGAATATATTCAAGACCTACGCTTCCAAGTAATTGGTGTTGCAATTAAAATCAATGACAAAAGCATTGAGTGGTTTTCAGGTGAGGAACAGGCATCAAAAGGGCTCGGCCAAATTGACTGGGAAAACACCATGCTTCTCTGTCATAACACGCAATTCGACGGCGCGATTCTTAAATGGCGCTTCAACATAGAACCGAAAGTCTACCTCGATACTCTTTCCATGGCGCGCGCCTTACATGGTGTTGATGCCGGCGGGTCACTTAAAGCACTGGCAGAGCGTTACAAACTAGGAGAGAAAGGAAGTGAAGTCTTAGACGCAAAGGGTAAACGCCTCGAAGACTTCCAAGAATATGAACTCCGAGAGTATGGGGCGTATTGCCGCAATGATGTAAAGCTAACATATGATTTATTTAAAAGGCTTTCTAAGAATTTTCCAATGGCCGAACTTAAATTGATAGATTTAACTTTACGCATGTTTATTATTCCAGCTTTGAAACTTGACAGTCCTATGTTAGAGGTTCGACTAAAAGAGGTTCAACAAGAAAAACAAAAGCTATTACAAGGACTTATGAAAAAGTTACATGTAGATAGCGAGGAAGAAGTCCGGAAGAAACTTGCAAGCAATCCTCAATTTGCAGAACTCCTTAAAGAATTCAAAGTAGAACCCCCCATGAAAGAAAGCCTAACGACCGGCAAACAAACGCTTGCGTTTGCAAAAGGTGACGAAGACTTTCAAAAGTTATGTGAGCATGAGAACCCTTTTATCCAAGAACTTTGTGCTGTACGACTAGGCACTAAATCTACCATTGAAGAAACACGCATTGAGCGATTCATTGGCATTGCAAATAGAAACAATGGGTATCTTCCTATACCCCTAAAGTATTATGGGGCGCACACAGGGCGATGGGCAGGGGCAGACAAAGTAAATTTTCAAAACTTACCAAGCCGTGACGCAAAGAAGAAAGCATTAAAACAAGCTATCGTCGCACCTGAAGGCCATGTGGTTATCAACGCTGACTCTGCACAAATTGAAGCAAGGATATTGGTATGGTTAGCCGGCCAACATGACGTACTAGAACAGTTTAGAAACAATGAAGACGTGTATGTGAACTTTGCTCGACGGGTGTATAAGACTTCAAACATTTCTAAAATGCAAAGGGCAGTAGGTAAAACTTGTATTCTTGGTCTTGGATATGGTACGGGACTAACAAAACTGCAAAGTGTATTAAAAATAAACGCGGGGATAGAAGTAGATTCGGAACAAGCACAAAATCTTGTAAACTTATATCGGCAAGTCAATCACGAAGTAGTAAAGCTTTGGGAAGACTGCGACCGATCACTATCTGATATGGCTTCTTGGCCTAGTGATAAAGCCGCTTACTATCTTGACAAACGCAAGTCTATATTGGTTACCTCACAAGGATTAAGATTACCCAACGGGCTATACATTTATTATCCTGATTTACAAATTAAAAACGGGCGTTATGTATACAAATCAAGACGAGGACAAATAGGCATTTGGGGTGGGGCAGTAGTAGAGAACATTGTGCAGGCACTCGCAAGAATTGTTATTGGTGAACAGATGCTACAAATTCATAAAAAGTATCGCCCTGTTTTAACTGTGCATGATGCTGTCGTGTGTGTAGCCCCCAAGAACGAAGCACAAGAAGCTTTAGATTTTATTATGGACGAGATGAAAAAAGAACCAAAGTGGGCAAAGGGATTGCCCGTAACATGTGAGGGAGGATTTGCAGATAATTATGGTGACTGCTGATAAATGTTACTTTGAAACTCCGTACGAATCATTAATTACAATGAAGTTATACCTTGCGTGTCAGATGGCAAAAGACTCTGACTGGGTAAAATATTATAATTTTGAGCTTTTACCTATTAACCATGAAACATTAAGAAAAGCTGATGGGTTTTTAAAAGCACTTTATCATGCACATCCCTATGAAGCAGGAGTTATACGTTTACAACCTAACACTTATTATGACTGGCACGTAGATGATCGACGAGGGGTAAGTGTAAATATGCTTATAAATCATGGACATAGCCACTGCTTATTTAAAAAGTCTTCAAACACTTTAGAGGATGCTGTTACAGGTGAATTTTATGAGCTGAATTATCAACGAGGAATATATTATTTTTTTAACAATCAAGTAGAACACTCTGTATATAATTATGAAGGGGTAAGATACTTGTTAACTTTAGAATTTCACGAAGATAAAGATAAACTAAACTTTAAAAGTCTAACAGAGGAGTGGCGAAATGGGCGATGGCGGAAAAGGCAGCAATCAAAGGCCAACAAATAACAAGGCATTTAACGACGGGTATGATAGAATATTTGGAATACGGTGTAAGCATTGTAGGTATAAACAGCAAAAGACGGAGAGTCAGCCCGTACTGTGTGAGTCTTGTGGGAAAGAATTATGATTGAGTTTGTATTATTTGTTAGTTTAGTAGGTGACTTGGGGCCTGAAGAAAAGTTTGCAGGCACATTTGAAAATTGTAAAGTCGCGGAAATATATTATGATTCAAATTACAGAAACAAAAAAGAATACAACGGCTACCGATGTATTCGCAAAGATTTAATTACAAAAAAAGATGAGCTAAAATTTTTAGGAAAGGGGCATGATTGAATATCTTTTTGTTTTGGTTATTGAATCAACTCATGATGAAAACCATAAAGTATATATTGGGCATTTCCAAGACTGCTACACGGCTAATGAATTTGCAGAAGATTACCTCCCTGATTTTAGGTCTATTTGCCTACACGAAAACTTTATGAATATACCAAAAGAATTAAAAGACAAAATTATTTTTATTAAGGAAGGTGACAAATGGAAAAAGCTAAGAAAAATTTAATTGGGTGCAACAATGGCTAAAGTTAAACAAAATTTAATAGGGGAAAAACATCAAGCTTTACACAAACGTACTTCACAAGGAGGCCGACGCCCTAAGACGAGCACGATGAATAAAAAGATCAAATCAAATTATAAAAAATACAGAGGGCAAGGCCGATGACTGATTTTACGTGGAGTTATTCTTCTTTAAAAGAATATGAGAATTGTCCGAAAAAATACCACGAGATAAGAGTATTAAAGAACTACGAATTTATTGATACTCCTCAAACCATTTATGGTAAAGAAGTTCACGAAGCATTAGAACTTTATGTTAGGGATGGCAAAGAGCTTGCTAAAAACTACCAACGATTTAAAAAAGTGGTTGATACTTTAATTGCGATTCCCGGTACAAAATATCCAGAATATAAAATGGCACTCGATAAAGATTTAAAGCCGTGTGACTTTGATGACGAGAAACGATGGGTAAGGGGTATTGCCGACTTAGTTATTATTGATGGCAAAGACGCTTACGTTATTGACTATAAGACAGGCAGTAACAAATACCCTGATCCAAAGCAATTAAGACTGATGGCGCTTATGCTTTTTTCTCATTTCCCTGACATTGAAAACATTAGAGCAGGACTTTTGTTTATTTTAAAAAATAGTTTTGTACAAGAAAAATATACAAGAGATACTATTTACCAGTCTTGGAAAAAGTTTGAGCAGACGTTAGATAGGATTTCACTTTCTTATAAGGATGATGTGTGGACGCCTAATCCAACTCCGCTTTGTGGATGGTGCCCTGTTGATACTTGCGAGTTTTACAAACCTAGGAAGTAGAATGTTTAGAAAAGTTTGTATTACATGTAATACGCCCTTCGAGACAAACCACCCTAAACACATAAATTGTTCTCCTCAATGTAATAACATTTACCGAGTTAATCAACGGTACGAAAGAGACAATCATAACTGGGATAAATATTATAAACACATTCTGTCTACTAAAAAGGATCACTCCTTAACAGTTGCTGAATTAGTAGGCAAAACAGCAGCACAAAACTATCGATGTGCATTGTCCGGGATCGAGCTTACTTGCTACCATAAGCGGGGAGAAATCATACTGACCAACGCAAGTATCGATAGAATTAATGCGGGAAAAGAGTATAATTACGATAACATACAGATAGTATGTAGGGCGATTAATTCGTTCCGAGGAAACATGGAAGTAGAACAGTTTATTAATTGGTGTAAAAAGGTGACAGAAAATGCCATACGTCAACAAAAAAAGACCTCACAAGAAAGAGTACAAACAGCAGCTCGCAAGGGGTGAGCATGAAAAACGCATGGAGCGCCAGCGTGCTCGTCGTGCGCTAGATAAAAAATTGCCTGATAAAAACGGTAATGGTAAAGCAGATGCGCGGGAAGGAAAAGATGTATCACACCGTAAAGCCTTTTCCAAAGGGGGCTCTAACAAACACGGCGTGACTATTCAATCTAAATCTAAAAATCGGTCGTTCAAAAGAAACTCACAAAGTAAGCTAGTTTCAGAAACAAGTAATCGCGAACGAAAAAAATCTAAAAAATAAATAAAATAATAGTTGACGAGTAAGATTTAATAAAGTAAACTTTAGTCTTTATAGGAGAGGTATGGAGATTATTGATAATAAAGCGTTGAAGCTAACCTTGCTTCCCGAAAACGCTAAAAAAATAAAAAGCAATATAGAGAGATCCAAAATTGTAGCTGAGAGAGGGGATTCATCAGACGTCGTTATTTACTGGGGCGTTGATGAGATGATAAAACTAAACGAACTATTTACTTTTAAAAAACCATTACCTTCTCCCATTACAAGAGACTACAAATGGGCAGGACGGTTTCATCCGTTCGACCATCAAAAAGTAACTTCTGAATTTCTCTCCGTTAATCAGAAAGCTTTTTGTTTTAATGAGGCAGGGACAGGTAAGACATCATCTGTCCTTTGGGCCTCTGACTATCTTATGAATGAAGGCAAGATTAAGCGTGTTCTTATTATCTGCCCTCTTTCTATTATGACCTCTGCTTGGAAGAACGATATATACAATACGTGTATACATAGAATTCCCGGAGTGGCGTATGGTAGACCTGATGATCGACGCGAAGTTATCAATAATGAGCAATACCAATTTGTAATCATAAACTACGATGGCGTAGCAATTGTTAAAGACGATATTATCAAAGCTAACTTTGATTTAATTGTAGTAGACGAAGCTAATGCATATAAGTCCGTGTCAACAACGCGGTGGAAAACACTAAACAAAATACTAAAACCTTCAACACGATTATGGATGTTGACAGGAACTCCTGCATCGCAAAGTCCTATTGATGCATACGGGTTAGCGCGCTTAGTTTGTCCACATCGAGTGCCTAAATTTTCATCAGCATGGCGGGACATGGTTATGTTTCAAGTGACTCGGTTTAAATGGCTTCCTAAAACTGATAGCAAATCAAAGGTATTTAAAGTATTACAGCCGGCCATTCGGTTTGCAAAGAATGATTGCTTGGATCTTCCGGACGTCATGTATCAAACACGAGAGGTTCCATTATCTAAACAAGTAGAAAAATTCTATAACGAATTGAAGAAAGAATTTTTAATTCAAGCCGCAGGACAAGAGATTACTTCTGTTAATGCTGCAGCTAACATGAATAAACTCTTACAGATTTCAGGTGGCGCGGTCTACACGGACGATAAAAAAGTAGTTGACTTTGATATTAGTCCTCGACTAACGGCTTTACAAGAAGTAATAGATCAGACAGAACATAAAATATTAATCTTTGTGCCGTACCGTCACACAATAGAAATCGTAGCAAAACACCTAAACAAACAAGGAATTAGTAATGAAATTATTAAAGGTGATGTTAGTGCATCAAACCGCACAAGAATAATTAAAGAGTTTCAAACATCGGATGATCCTAGGGTTCTAGTGATTCAGCCTCAATCTGCTTCACACGGAGTAACACTTACGCGTGCCGACACAATTGTATTTTGGTCACCTGTATTAAGTGTGGAGGTTTACTTGCAATGCGTCGCACGTATTGATCGAGTTGGGCAAAAGAATAAGATGACAGTCGTTCATCTACAAGGATCCGATGTTGAAAGAAGGCTGTATGCCATGCTACAGGGTAAAGTAGATGCGCATACGCAATTAGTTGATTTATATAGAGAGGTAATTAAAGATGAGTGAAGTTAAAGTAGATTCTTTAGTTAGTGCATATCTTAGTTTACGACGTGAGCGAGAAAAACTAGCTAAAAAATACGAGCAAGAAGACAGCGTTTTCAAAGAGCAGATGGATCGCTTAGAGGAAGCAATGTTGAATACTTGTAATGACATTGGTGCCGAAACATTACGCACCGAGAGCGGTACTATTGTAAAAACTTTAAAAGAAAACTACATATGTGGTGACTGGGATAACTTTAAGAAATTCATTATGGAAAATGAAGCACTTGAGTTATTACAACAACGCATAAGTCAGACTAACTTTAAAGAGTTTATTAGTACTAGAGGAGAAGAGGGACTCCCCCCAGGTATCAGTACCATGAGGGAATTTAAAATAACTGTAAGAAAACCAAACGCTAAATAAGGAGAATTATATGGCGCAACAACCAACAAACGTAGCATTTACAACACCGAAAGGTATTGCACAGTATCCATGGTTATCACAACCTGATACTAAATTTTCAGAAGAAGGGGATTACAAAGTTAATTTGATTCTATCGAAGCAAGAAGCAATCCCTATTCTGAAACAAATTAATGAAGTGTATGCAGAAAACATTTCAAAAGAAACTAAAAAAGCCAACGGTAAGGAAATTAAAAAAGCCGCTCCGCCATGGCAAGAAGAACTTGATGGAGACGGCAAACCAACGGGTAACGTCATACTTCGCTTTAAGTCAAAAGCTGCATACAAACCTGCCATCTTTGATGCAAAGGGCATTCCAATGATTAACAGCAATATTTGGGGTGGCTCTGAGATAAAAGTAGCAGGCTCGATCGCCCCATACTACACAAGTTTAATTGGTGCAGGCGTGGCATTACGTCTACGTGCTGTGCAAGTTATTCAATATGTTGATGGGACTCAAGGCCCAAGTCGATTTGGCTTTGAAGAAGAAGTGGGATATGTACACGAAAATAAATCTGATGCATCTTTTGAGGAAGCTATGGAGGAAACATTTAGTGCTCCAGTAGAAGAAGCTTCAGCTTCGGAAGAACCTGAGTTAAGAGCAGACACTAAGCCTACACCTCAGCCTGCCGATGATTTATCAGACATTATTAACCAATGGTCAAAGGATTAATATGCCTAAAAAATATAGCCAATCGTTTCTACTGAGTCTAAATAAAGCAGACAATGAGAGACTAGGAGTTCAACTAGCGAAGGCCTGTGTTCGTGCAGACCTTCCTATTACTGAAGTCGCTAGAGTATTTGGGGTGTCCCGCATGGCCGTTCATAATTGGTTTAGGGGAGGTGCCATTCGAGATAAGAATGTTACAAGAATTAAGCAATTTTTGAAGGCGCTTAATGAAGCTTGGGTTGAAGAATTTGAAAGAAAAACTGCAGGCTTACCCCTCCCAAATCAAGGTCAAGCGAGGACTTTTTTAGAAGATAGAATAGTCCCTAAAATTAGTTGAACATTAAATAAAAACGTGTACAATAGATAGTGCTCTTAAGGTATGCAGGGTTTAGACCAGTAGAGACTTAGGGGCACTGTCTGACATTATTTGAACGAGAGAGGGTAGTATGAAAACGAATGTTAATAAGAAAGATAAATATTAAATGCTTAAAGATTTTTACAAAAAAGCTCTACCTGATGAAGGCTACTTTTGTGTAGCACACAACATACCGAACACCAAACATTATACTCACGACTTCGTAACTTCTATAGACCAAGCAGTAGAATTAGTAGAAAAATATAAAGAAAAAGAATTCAATGTGTTCATCGCTATGAGTACATTTAATATAGAAAAGAGAGAAGCCGCTGAGTCAAGATACATTAAATCTTTTTATCTTGATTTAGATGTAGGAGAAAACAAAGACTATCAGTCACAGAAAGAAGCACTGACTGCTTTGATGGAGTTCATAAATGATTGCAAGCTTCCAACACCGGCAATTATAAATAGTGGCGGGGGTATACATGCATACTGGTTTTTATCAGAACAGTTAACACGGGATGAATGGAAGCCACTTGCAGAACAATTAAAAACTTTGTGCTTACAAAAAGGTTTGAAGATTGATCCTGCTATCACTGCGGACTCAGCCCGGCTACTAAGATGTCCTAATACAAAGAATTATAAACAAGTGCCTGCGCGTCCCACGATGATTATTAAAGACGCTCCGCTGTACAACATAGACAAACTTAAAGGCGCTATATCTCATGTTGAAATATCCTTTGAAGAGATAGTTAAAAAACTTCCTCTCGATCCAAATGCGGAATCTCGTTTTGCTAACTTTGAAAATAAATTTAGGCCGTTGTTAATAGATAGCAAAAACGGCGGAGAGAAAGGCTGTGCGCAAGTTAAATACTATATTGATAATGTTAAGCACTGTGCAGAGCCTATTTGGTGGAGGGTGTTATCGTTAGCACAAAATTGTTCTGATAGAGATGAGATGATCCATCTTATATCAAAGCCCTACCAAAACTATGACTACAACGAGACAGAAGAAAAAGCATCGAGCACGGCAGGAAAGCCGCATACGTGTAAAGATTTTAATGAACACAACCCGAACATTTGTACAGAATGTCCACACTGGGAAAAAATATCTACCCCTATTCAATTGCACAAGTACCCTATCAAAGCTCCTACTTCAGACGACGAGGATGAATATGAAGTGAAGTCTGTTGAAGGAGAAGTTTTAGAGAAGCCCCTTAAAATGACTCGAGGCTTACCTGCTGAACTTGAACAACTAGGGTATTGGGTAGGAGCGAAGAACGGAAGCACTTTTAAAACAGTGACTATTGTAGATAAAAAAGGTGCTTCGTTTACGGAAGATATGATGATATACGAATATACAATGAAAGCAGTAAGACATGTTCGTAGTTCATCAGAGGGCAACTCTCTTGTGATTAATGTGTGGCTTCCGCATGACGGTATGCAAGAGTTTATTTTACCAATGACTTCGGTTTATGAAAAAGCTGAGTTAAGAAAGACTCTATCAAGTCAAGGTATTTATTATGAAAATTCTCAACAGGAGGAATTAATTATGCGTTATTTTATTGACTACGCAAAAACGATGCAAAAGAAAAGTAAGTATGACATTATGTACGACCAAATGGGTTGGAGTCTTGATAAGAGTTCTTTTGTCATTGGCAAAACAGAAATTACAAAAGATGGTAAAGAAAAGGCAACTCCTATATCTACCATTGCTCAAGCTGTTGCACCTTTCTTAACTAAGAGTGGAACCTACGAAGACTGGAAGACAGCTGCACAAAAATTAAATCAAAACGGTTTAGAGATGCACATGTTTACTATGCTTTGTGGCTTCGGGTCTATCCTAATGGACTTCTCGTCTACAACGGGTGTGGCTATATCATTAACTGGAGAATCCGGTGCAGCTAAAACTGGCGCTCTATACGGCGCACTAAGTATATGGGGCAAGCCTAAAGATTTATCTGTAATGAATACTACATCAAATGCATTGCAAGGCAGATTTTTAACACTACACAACTTACCTTTTGGGTTTGATGAAGTAGGCAACAAGAACCCTTTCTTATTATCAGACTTTATCTTAGCCGTATCTCAGGGCAAAGCAAAGCTTAAAATGCAGGCATCTAGTAATGCAGAGCGTGACTATGAGGCACCCGCATCTTTGATTGCTATCATGACTTCTAATCATAGTATTTATGATAAGTTAAAATCAATCCGTTCTAATCCTAATGGTGAAGCAGCCCGACTGATTGAGTTTCCCGTAAGAAAACCAAAAGCATTTATGGATGACGCTAGACTAGGTAAAGAAATCTTTGATGAATTTAATAGCCATTATGGTTGGGCAGGCCCTGAGTTTGTTAAGGCAGTTTATAAATTTGGGGATAGCAAAGCTATCAAAGAAAACTTAGCTAAATGGGAAAATCGTTTTGTCCAAGATTTCGGTAATGATACAGCCTATCGTTTCTATGAAAATCTTATTGCAGTTACTATGACTGCCGGCGAAATAGTAAATACTGCAGGTATTTTAAAAATAGACCTTGAAAGAATTTATAAGTTTATTATTGGGGAAATGATTACTATTAAGGACGAAGTGGTTAAAGTTAATAATGTAGATTACGAAGCAACCCTACAAGATTATATTGACGCTAACCAAGATAAGATTCTTGCTTTCAAAGAAGGTAAAATTATCGCGGAACCTTTCCGCCAAATTAGTATTCGAGTAGATAATGATGAAGATACTATGTATATTTCTAAACGTGAGTTCGATGCATATCTTGCCGAGCGAGTTATCAGCACCAAAGAATTTGTGTTTCAAATGAAACAAATGGGTATTGATATTGATTCCGGTGCAGGGGTTAAACAAAGGATGAACAAGGGTTGGAAAGATGTATCTAAATCTGCAACCGCAGTTTACAAAATTAGACTAAGTAGTTTGAATATAAAAACAGAAATGAAAGAACATGAGTCTGCGCGACAAGGTTGAGTGGCTCTTTCCTTTTGAATCAATGCAAGTGGGCGACAGTTTTTTCATCCCATCGATAAAGACGTCGCCCTTGATTTATTCAATTGAACGGGGCGCTAAAAGGTCTGGTATAAGAGTTAAGACTCAAATAGTTATAGAGGATGATCTAATGGGGGTTAGAACGTGGCGTGTAGATTAACTGCCGTATTCTTTCTTAATAACATCAGCGGTACGCTTAGATAAAGTGATACCGTTGGTGCTTTCTTCAATAGAACGTAGACGTTCTCTAAATGAACGAGTTAATGTATCGCTCGTAATTGGATTAGATCTACCTAATGTGCTTCTGTTAAAGTCAGATATTTTACCGTCAATTTCTCGAAGCATCTCCATATCACCATTTTGTCTAGCTAAGAAATGAGCTGTGAGCAATCCTGAACGGCGAGCATTGAATGATCTTTCTGCAGCTTTCATAGATTGATTGCGTGCATACTGTAATGATAAGTCTTCATTGGTAAAGCCGAATACTTGTAGAAAAGCATCGAGCCCATTGAGTTCTGTCAGTTCTGCACCTTTTCTTGTAAGCGCTCCCTCTGTGCCATAACGAACGGCTTTCATAGGATTACGTAAGAACGCAGGTAACATTTGTTCTAAACCACGATACATGTTGCCGTTGCTCATATCACCTAGACCTCGGTTAACATTTAAGAAGTATGAGAATGAGGGGCCTAATGTTTGTTCTGCAGCGTATTGTAATACGCCTACTTCAGATACACGACGTGGATCTTCACGCCATATTAAGTTAGCAAAGCCGGTTCTAGATGCGATGTCTAAGTTGAGTATTTTATTAAGGGGCCCACGATAACCTATATCACCAAAGATTTCTCGAGTAGATTCTTCAAAGTCAAATGGCTCATCGTCATCTCCTAGTAAAGCGTAGAGTGATTCTGCTACAACTTGCGTAGCACCATATAAAGGTACACCTTGTAGCCCTGCAAATGTAAATGACGCACCGTAGATACCTAGTATTTGTTTACGAGCCATGTTACGTACTTCTTTAGTTTCACCTTTATAAGCATCATACATACCTTTAATTAGTAGATGCATCATAGCGTGGCCGTAGCGTTTGAAGGTAAACATCACTTTACCAAAACCTGATTGGAAATATCTAGGACCTATTTCGGGCAGCGCAGTACCATGAGAGCGTCGAGTTAGGTCTCGCGCATAAGCTTCCGCATTTACAAAACTGTCCCCTTTTTCTTTAGCAGCTAGGTAGCCTGCTAAGTAAGTTACTTCACGGTTCATACGTTCTGTATTCTGGAACATCCAACCCATCAACGCGTCAAACTTAGCTTTCATACCTATAAAGTCTTTAGCATTTGTTTTACGCATTTCAGTTAATTCATAACCTACGCCACGTCTAAATACAGTATTGCGTATACCTTGTTCATAGAGTTGTTTAATATCGTCTGGTAGAGCCTCATTAAGTTTGCCGTTCTTCATACCAAAAGAATGGTCGGGCAAGAAGCCCCGGTTACTATCTTTACCGCCCCCAAAGTAATACCTAAATGCTTGACCGATAGCTTTGTTTGCAGAAGTAAATCCATATTTAGCAACAAGAGCAGGATAAACAACAATAGCTAATTGCGATGCGTTAACGATAGCTGAAGACACGTTACCAGCAATAGTTGTCATGTAGCTTAAATAAGCGAAGCGTGATGATACGGGTCCTGCTACAGGGTTATGGAAAAAGCTTCGAGCGGCAGGCCCTGAGATTTCTTCCACTGCATAAGCAAGCGACTCATCTAATCTGGTTTTCTGCTCATTAGTCATTGTAGTATCAGCTAACGTAGCTTCTCTAGCAACTGCGCGTTCCTGTTTAATTTCATTGATGGTTTGATCAATTTGTGGGATGTAATCTAAGTTAGCAATCTGTGTAGCCATTCTAGCACCTAAATCAATAAAGCCGCCTACAAGGTCTTGAATCTCACCTTTAGTACCTACTCTTCGACGAGTCTGTTGTTTAATAGATTGAGCAGGCAATAAATCCAAGAATATCTGTCTGACTTGTTCGACTGTTTTAGGATCAACTTTTTGTTCGTTGGTTGTAGCATCTTTTTTACTTAATACTGCAACCACTTTGTCCATTACTTGAACAGCCCCTACAGTCATATCGCCGCGTTGAGATACAGGGTCTACACCACCGTTTAGTAGTTCTAAAGTATCATTGGCTTGTAGTTCTTGTAGAGCACGCAGATATTCATTTTTAGTTTCGAAACGTTTAACTGTTTTTAATTGTTGGTAAGCACGTTCAGCTTCAGCTAATGCTTTTTCGTCTGTCACATTTTCAATCGAAGCTTCATAGTTTTGTAAGTCTGCTTTTGAAACATACTCAAGACGGTAGTCACCTTGTCGTCTAAATGGATGATAAAATTTAAGACGATTGTTTTGGAATTCTTTGATAACAATGTTAGCTTGTGCTTGTGCAGCGGGATCAGTTCCTACGTTTTTAACAAATGCTTTAATGAGGCTGTCACCATATTGTTCATATTTTGTAGTAAATGCAATAGCTAAAGCTTGTAGTTCTGCGGGCAAGCGTCTAAATTTTTCTACAAGAGGTTCAGCTTGATTTTTAGCGTCTTGGTCTCGAGGATCAATGTTTTGTCTTGATAGTTCATAGACGGTTGTATCCCAATCTTGTAATTGCTTATCAGTATATTTAACTTTAGTAGTCTGGTCATTCATAGCAACGCTACCGTCTTTATTAAGAGTAAGCTTCACTTCTTTTGCATTATATTTTATAAGCTTACGTTTTTTGCCTTGAATGATGTCCATACCTAAATTACCAAGTACATCGACTTCAGCACGTGTGGTCTCAACATTAGCCGCACGCTGTTCTAATACGTTAATTAATTTTTGAATACTGGGCAAGAACTTACCATATAAGTCTGCCATTGCTTGTAAGCCTAGCATCCCCATCCATGTTTTTCTTACTGTTGTAGGTAACTGCAAAATTTTATCCCACACGCCTTGAATGTAATCTTTGCTAGGCAGCGGCATTTTTTCAATAACGCTATCAGCAAAACCAAAGTTCTTAGAGTATTGTAGGGGTTGGTATCCGCCTGTGAGTGCTGGACCTGATACC
>Ga0208898_1001479_pt1 | contig 15558 bp, 12 predicted proteins | sample VirMetDEL_Mar_4_FD_184513 | JGI IMG/M metagenome (GOLD analysis project Ga0208898, IMG submission 184513) | Aqueous microbial communities from the Delaware River and Bay under freshwater to marine salinity gradient to study organic matter... | ecosystem: Environmental > Aquatic > Marine >...
CCAACAGGTTTTGATGAATGGGTTAAAGTCCGGACACTAGAAAAATTAGACAGGGTTGCCCGCAAAAACAATGTGCCCACAGAAGGCCTGTTAGCGCTGGCGGACGCTAAGAACGCGGACGACATTGCCGCCCTCGCCGCAGGATTTAGCGCCAAAGCGGGTAGGAATTTTTCGGTTGAAGAAGTAAATTTGCTTCAAAAACAAATTAAACAAATCCGTGCGGGGAATCGTTTTTATCCGATTTCTGGAAGTATGGCCGGTGCCGAAGAAATCCTTGCCGGTGTCGCCAAACAACCTAAAGCTTTTGCCGCACGCGCCGGTGCAACACGTGTAAGCCCCCAAGGCGCGGCCGCGTACATGACTTTACGTGCCGGTGAAAAACTTAGTGAAGAACAGTTCCAAAAAATGCGTGCAGAAGCGCAAAGATTGACTAAAGAAGGATTCTTGAGAGATTCTAGGGTTGCTTTGAAAACCCAGCAAGCCGCTGAAGAGGCTCAAGCAAAAGCTGAACAAGCCGCTGCTGCTCGAGCGGGGACAGCCCCAGACCCCGAAACTTTCATATCAACAGTTGTTTCCGCGGGGGAAGAGGCGTTGCGCCGTTACCAACCCCCCTCATTCCAAGTCGGCCCGGAAGGCATTTCACCTAATCAAAACATTTTTGTTCTTAATGATGGTCTAACATCATCAGGCGTTGGGCTTTCCGAAGCAATCGCTAGAATCACACGCGACGTTATTAGGTCTGGGGAAATGTTGGACGTTGTATTGCGTGCGCCGTCCAACAGGGAATACAAATTAACTGAACTTCTCGATAATCTTATTGATGGTGCGGACATTGGGGTTGACGTCGCGGACATTGAGCACCTGTCGCGCGCAATGCCCCGAATTTTAGAAAACATGCAGGAAGCCCGTAAGGCTGCCAGTGCGCCAAAAGTTGAAATTGATGATGCGGCAAAAGAAGTCCAGTTACGGGCTAAAACCGAACTGGAAGTATCCGACGACGTATACCTGGACCCTAACGGTATTCCGCGCCCTATCGGTGACCTAGACTTTCTTGTCAACTACTCGCAGGTTGAAGCTTACGCCGACGAACTTTTCGAACTAACCAACACAATAAAATTATTGGAACAGGAAATCAGCGCTTTTCGGGCAAACACCGGTGTTGAAGGTTTTGTATACGATATCAACGTTAAAGACCTTAACCCTGGAACCCTTGAAAAAGTTGTGCAAAAAGAAGGCATCACCGCGGTAATTGACGCCCGCGCATACCCCAACTCGGGCAGTTACAAATATAAGCATTTGCGTGGCGATTTCTTGTCAGAATCGTTGCAAGGACAAAACGTTAAATACATTCCCGCGGGGCAAAAACTTGGTGACCGCCCGGGTAACGCTGCGTTGTATGTGGACGGCAACCCCACGTATGAAACCATGAAAAACAACAGAGAATGGCTTGCCGGGGTCGACGAAATTGTACAACAATTGAAGGCAGGCGACACTGTTGCAATTATTAGTTTTGGTGAAACAAACAGGCACACATTAACGTACAGACTGTTGCAGCCGGAACTGAACAAACGCGGGTACCAGTTAAAGTATGTGCGAATGGTCAGCAATGACGCAGATTTTAATCCCCTCGGTCGCGACCCCCGTGAAGAACAACTAAAAACGTTATACGAAAAACTCAACGAAACAAAACGACGCAAAAACCAAATCTATTTGAACACCATCAAAGCCGATGTTGGTAAATTGTTTCCAGAGGCCACCGAAAGTCAAATAAGGCGATTAAACTCGAGGGTTGTGACATCCGAAGCGTCACGGTTAGCGGGAAACAAATCATATCAACGGTCCCCGTTGAGGGGTTTGCAAACAGCAGATTATGACGCCTGGGTGCGCAACGTTCAACTTATTGCCGCTAAATCCGCTGAAGCGTTATCGCGTGGGGCGAAAATGCCGGCAAATGCTGTGCAAACACAAGCTGTTTTGTTAACAAAAATGTTAGCGTTGCACGGTAACGAAAACGCTGCGTTGATGCTCAATAACTTTGCACAAGTTGCCGGTGTAGACACGCCCGGTGAGGCGGCAAGGTTTATTGAAAAAATTTTTGGTTCGACTGAACCGTTTGGGACTTTAGTCACCCAAGTGTCTAAAACCACCGGGTTTGATTTAGCGCGCAAATTCACCGACTCTAGTAACGAAGAAATCGTGTTGGCTTTGCAACTTCTTGCAAGTCTTTCCACAGACATGGGCACATACACCTCTAAAGCAGTTGAGCTTATGCTTGACGCTGGCGTTGCACCGTTCTCGGGTGTTGCAACAAATATTGGTATATACGACGCGCCTTTCATTAAAACTTATCAAGACGCTGTCATCAACAACCCCGGTCGAAGAGTAAACATTTTTGGTGAAGTTCTTGAGGACGAAGACGTTGCTATTCAAATTAGTACGGTCATAGACAACATCGCCAATGCGCATCTTGCGGAAGCTGTACGTTACCCCGAAATACCGACCGGCGCGGCAATATCACGAGAACAAAGACTTCTCCGGCAACGCTTACCTGATGTGAGCGCAAACGATGAGGGTATCAATGTTATAAACAATGCCGAACGGATGAAGCAACGAATACCCGTGGCGGCACAAACTGTTGTGCGGCCCGTAACGGCTCAAGGCAAACTAAAAAAAGGTGGAGAAAACCCCATTCGCGCTGCCCTGCTGCAAGCCGATTATGCGATAACAAACTCTGTTGAAAAACCCGCTGAGGGGGTAAAGCGTCCGTACCGTGAAAGTTTTGCGGATGAGGCGTCGGCACAATTGCCGCCACCACCCACAATAATTGAACCGGGCAAGAAAATTTTTGTCATGTACGACGACAGTATTAAAACACAAAAAACCTTGCTTGAGGTGGCGGAATCAATTAATACTGCCTACACTAAAAATAAACCAGAAATTATTATCCCAGAAACCCAAAGCAACGTTGCTTTGCTTGCGGAACTTAGGCGACGGAATATTCCTGTCACCGTATACGCTGCCCCTGGCGGTGTAACGCAAGAGGGCAACAAAACTTTCCAACGAATCCGTGGGGGCGCTGCAGGGCGTGGAACCCCAGAAGGCGACGCCAAAGACAAAGCAATGCGGGCTGCCGCAAATAGTGCCATTGTTGAACTAAAACCTGGGCTAAAACGACCCAGTTCGTCACAAACAACACTCAAAGAGTTGGGTGCGCCATCTGGGGACCTGTCGGGGCAAACCATCATGCTCGCCCGCAACACAGAACTTTCAGGGCAACCATTAACCCAAAAAACAAAACAACAAATTGGTGCCGCTAAAGCAGCCGGCGCAAAATTTGTAGTAGGCGACGCGGAAACAGATAAAGCGTTCCACGAGTTCTTAAAAGAAATGGATGCGCCAGTTACCGTTTATTACGGTGGAGAGTTCCCCCGTTCTGGGGGAAGTACCCCTGCGTTTGCAAATATTACGGGCGGTTTCACTAAAGAAACACGACCACAAGTAGCAACATTTGATGCAACAAATCAGGCAGACCTTGTAGACATTTATGACCACATTGTAGGGTTCGCAAAAACACCATTACCCAACATTCAAGAGTACATCACGGCCCTATACCGTGTTGCGGGCAACAGTGACCCAAGGTGGGAACCCAAAAACAAGGCACGTGAAATTTTGCGGCAAATGAACGCCCCTTACGAAAGTGGTTCCAGGGGACAAGCAAGACTCCTTATCATCGCTCGTGCCTCACAAAGCATTGAAGGTAAGCGCGCTTACGCAAACTACGTCAACGCTTTCAAAGTGTTGGACCGTGTGGACCCGTTTACTAACAAGCCAGTGTATTTCGAATCAAGACGTGCGGGCGTGGACATTTTCGGTCAAGTGTGGAACGACGTGGGCAAAAGCGCAAAACAAATCGAAGCCGAGGAAGCCGCTGCTACGGAAATCAGAAAACAGTTCCACCCGTACACGCAATGGAACACTGAAACATACATTAGGCGCAACGCGGATGGTTCCCTCGAGGAGAGCAAAACCCCCATGGGGGACCGTATCAACGAAATTGTGTTAAAGGCGCGGAGGCGAAAAGAACCAGCTTTGGGGGCGCTAATTAAAGAGTTTGGCCCGCAACGCGCCCATGAGCTGTGGCCTTATGTGCGTCACAACGAATACGCCAGAGAACTCGACCTGCTCAACAAAAACGCTGCAGACGGGGCAAAAGCAGACGCAGACCTTTTGCAGAGCCGCAACCTGGCAGATGACAGTTTGCACAAGGGCACATATAATTCCCATTTGGTTTTAGAAGAGTTGCAACAGTTTGGTTTGTATAGTTCAGCGGATTCCATGACCACATTGTCCCGAGCTTACGTAGCATCAGAACCTGAAACAATCGCACCATACTTGGGTTCCACAATTTCGCGGACACAGTACCAGTACACAAAACTTGTGAAAGAACCATTGTTCAAAACGCAACAAATAATTAGTTTTGAAAAAGCGCTCAGCGACGATAACGTTCTTGTGCAAATTTTTGACAAACGGTTGGGTATGCAACTTGACCAGTTGCCCACCAGGGCGCGGGGGGCAACTGAGCCAACAGAAGCCGACTTTATGCGGGACCCTGAATCGGCAAAACGTTTTTACCGTGAAAACAAAATTAACCAAATCGGGGACGAGGGTGGCGCTCTTATCCGCATGAACCTTGCGGAAGAAATAAACATCGCAAGTTTCGCTGAGGATGTTGCCCAGTTGTTGCGTGTGCCAACATCATCAATACCTGAAGTTACCAGGGCTGTTTCCGAAGCCCTAGAAATGGCGATAGTGCCCGGCGGCGAAACGGCGCAAGCTGTTTTCAACGCTAACGCGTTTAGGCGCAACCTGTTGGGTTCTTTGGAAACACTTACGCAAGACGCTCAGGTGCCATTAACAAAAACTGAACAAAAATTGTACGACGAGGGCAAGCTGTTAGAAACAGTTCAAAGGTCCGCAGTTGAAACGGTAGAAAAAGAACTTAGCTTGCCCAAACTTTTGGGCGGTAGAAATGCTGAAACTATTATAGGTGACTCATGGCGCATATACGATGAAGAATATACCGCCTACTTAACACAAAGTGTTTTTGGTCAAGTATTTGAAAACGGGCAAGCAATTGCAGCGTTTTTACGGGAACGAAATCTAACACTGCCGGGCGCATGGAATTCCCGCAAATCTGCCGTGGCGGCGGAACGCGAACTCCTGACCAGCGCCGACGCTTTCAATGGTGAGGAAATTTTGCGCATAGCACAGGCGGAAAAAACAGCCGAGCGTATAGCAAAAATGTTCTCCGACAATGATGCCATGGTCGAACGCAACCTCCTTCGAATCAAAAACGTGAACGCCCGAAATTTTGTCAACAGCGCGGGGTTGGACGCATTCAAACGAAGCATCGCTGAAATCGCGCAAGACGGCCAGTACATAAAACGCGACAAGGTTTATGAAACAATTTTTAACGAGTTTAAAGAAGCAAAATTTAAAGACCCTGGCACGCGGCAATTCTATAACGCGACAATGATTGCTTACAGCAAATGGCATGCAACAGCAATAGCCACCGGCGCTATCCCCGTCACAAAACTCACAAGAGTTCCATTAAACAGTGTGAATTTAGGGCCCCAAAAAGACTGGGCATACATTAGTTACATTGACGTGTTTAGAACCTTAGTTAAAAGAGATTCAAACATGGAAGATTTTTTCAAAGCAGCAGAAATAATGACACCCGGGCAAGGATTTCCGGTAAATCTTGTAGAAGAAGCCGCAGTACTTGCCATGAAATTAAACCGTTCCGACTCTTCCGAACTTTTGTATGAAACAAAACAAGTGCTGCTCAGTGAGTACATTATCCGACGTTTGAAAACAATTGACCCAGAATATGCCAGCAAAATTAACCCCTTACGCGGCCAAAACTTTGAAACAGCTTTTGTGGCTAGATTAACCGGTTGGTTAGCGGACAATTCTATTGCGGGCGAGTTGATTCAAAAACACAACGTGTACGGCGCGGCCGCATATAACATTGCGGATGAAGCGTCCAATGAAATTATTGAACCCATCCGGGCTGCCATCATTCGCATTGGTGACGACATTCAACGAAGCGCGGCAGCGTCACATGAAGCGTTAGACCAGTCAATTGATGATTTACGTGCTGCACTAAAAGAGGCGGGATATGGCAAAAACTCGCTAGAACACATGTTGTCTTTGCGGAAACTTCAAAAGTTTCATGTGGAACATTTCAGCCCCATCGATATCAACAGTGCACGCCACGCTCAACGCTTGAAAGCAGCACGCAAAGCTGCAGAAAGCGATTCCGAACGTCGACTTGCAGAAGACGCAGCAAAAGTTAGGGGTGAAGACGGTTTAGGTACTCTCACCTTAAAACAAGCGCAACAACGACAAGAACGCGAGTTTGTCCCCCGTTTGCGTGACACCACACCCGAAGGTAAAATCGCCGCTAAAGCCAGAAAAGAAATACTCCTGGAACGCTACTCTGCGCTAAGAACTAAAAGCCGTACCGCTTTTCTGAAAAAGGTTCGTGACGCTCAAAACACTGAACGCGCTAACCTTGCGGCGGACACTCTTGAATTAGCTAAAGAAATACAAGGTGAGGATGTTCAAAGCATGGCGGCTGCGGCGCTTGCGGCTGGCGATAACCAACTTTTTGCGGCAGCTTACGAAAAAACCATTAACATGGCGGAAAACGTAGAATCTTTTGCTGATGATTTAACAAGTTTGTTTACACACGGACCTGTTTATGGCGGTTATCACGACTTTATTGCACAATCATATATGCAAGGAAAAAAAGGTAATTACCCTGAACATATTGTTGCAGACCAAACCAGGGGTGGCCCAAACCTACCCCCAGAAAGCCTCAAGGACGCCATACAGGCCACGCCAGAGAACCTGAGACCATCTGGTGCGTCTTTTGAAAGAAAAGGCTGGATAGCGCGTTTTATGACGGCCATGAGTGGTCGCGCTGGTGCTGGTGCCGTAAAACACATACTTGTAACACTAGAAGCCGGCATGGACGCTATCAGAAACATGTTCGAAAGAGGCGTCGATAACATTCTTGCCGAAGGCAAAAAAGTATTTAAAACCGACGAAGAATTTTCCGATTTTGGGTGGGAAGTAATTATGGCAACGTTTGGTCCAAAAAACGCCCGCCAACCACTCAGCGCCATAGCCAAAACCCCGGAAGAAACAGTTTTGGCAGAAAAAATTGTGCACGCCACCGCAACACTATTTGACACAGAATACGCCCACACACTATCGCTCACTGGACTTGACACCAACCACATCAACAAATTTTTAGGCAACGAACGAAGCATTTTGCAACGCAGAGAAGCACGCCTCCCCGAAAACAAAACAGGGTTTGGTGCCGCGGATAGCATCCCAGTCATGCTCGAAAACATGCACAAGAGTTACCTCAAACTTCGAGACACCGGAACACCAGAAGCCCTGGAACAAATTTCCGGACTTAACTTCTCGGTAATGTTAAAAGGTTACAACAAAGCGTTACGCGAAGCCGCAATAGCACCGCACACTGCAGCGCGCTTCTCTGCCCAATTTGGGCACCGTGCCTTCGGTTACGAAACCGTAGCTGACGCTTTAGCGGACGGTTTCGTACAACCCAAAGTCGGTGTGGGCGCTGGGACACTTTTCGAATGGCTCGACCCCACACAAGCGTACCCTGTAGAAATGTTGCGTCAAATACGGCAACTAGAAAAATTCATGGACTACGACACCGACAACATCGGCAAACTGTTGCGCGCGTTTGACAAACCCACCACTGTTATCAAATCATCCCTAACACTATGGAAATCGGGGCACCACGTTGTCAGCTCCATGGGTGAAGCAATGATGAACGTTCTTGCGGGTGTGTATAACCCGTACAGGTACGCACAAGCGGCACGTGTGCTTAGGGCTGGTGGCGAATTCCGTCGAGGCTCCATCTTCGGAGAAAACATCTTGGACCTTGAAGACTGGGTCGGTGGTTACAGCGAAAACGCGGTGCGAAATCCCAGTCGTAAAATTATGGAACAAAGCGGAAACAAGGGAATACCGGTACGTATAGGTAACACCACCAGTGTAATCCCCGACGGGGTGTTCTACCGCGAGTTCATGCGTCGAGGGCTCGGTATTAGCGCAAACGTAGCAGAAGACCTCATCGTTCAAAGCGACCAAATCGTCAAATCGGGTGGTGCGCTCAAAAAACTCTTCGGGCCCTTCATCAAAGGCAACCAGGGTCTAGCAGAGTTCTCCGCCCGACGCGACAACCTATTCCGTCTCGCACACGCCATCGACATGGCCCAAAAGCGCACCTTCGCTACCGCAGATGAAATGTGGGAAGCAATGGGTCTAGAAATCACCCAATGGCACCCCACCATGCAGTCTTTGGCCGGGTTCGAACGCAAATACATGCGCCGCTTGGTGTTCTTCTACACATGGATGCGTAACGCCACAAACAAAATCGTCGAATCAATTGCAGAAAACCCGCAAGCGTTCATGTTCGGCCCACGCATCAATTACGCTATCTCCGGCGCAATGGGGGGCGACCCGCAATCCGTGGGGCAACCAGCACCCAACGACCCGCGACTCCCCGACTTCTACGCCCGACAAGTGCTCGGCCCGGCCTGGTACGACGATGAGGGCAATGTTGTTGGTATCAGCATCAACGCGCCACAACTTGACATTATGCAGTCACTCATCGGCGGTATCCAATACGACACCAACCTGCCACTAACACAACAACTTGTACCTAACGCCGGACGATTTTTGCGGGAAAACGTTATAGGCACGCTCAACCCCATTATGAAAGGTATGGTAGAGATTCCATACGGCACGGAAATCCGCCCCTACGGCCCGGTACCCATTGAAGACGTTGGCGAGTACATTACCGACCTGACAGGGCTCGGGTACATTTCCCGAGGCACCGGTACCGCGTTCATAAACGAACAAGGGTTCCTGCAGCCACGCAGCGACCGTGACGACACGCTGCTTTCACAGCTTGAGAAACAAAACCGCAGCAACATTAACGCGCTCACAGGCCTGCGGTTCGCTGAATACAACAAATATTTTGAAACCGCACAAAGACAACGCGAAGAAAGACAGCGACAATATTTAGAAAATTTACAAAAAACTTTTGGCAAATAATGATTAAATAGATAATTATGACAACAAACGATTTTTTAATAATTGCAGAAACTTATGGGCCTGCAGCAGCCGGCACAATCGCCATAATCGCACTTATTGCAGTAATTATTAAATCGTGGCCCACATTCAGCAAAATCGTCAAAGTGGGTGACGCTGTAGCAGACCTACCGGAAACACTTCACACCATTACTACGGAAATTAAAACCATCAAACAAGAAGTCCTCCCCAACGGAGGCACCTCCCTCCGAGACGCTGTCAACCGGACAGAGAACCAAATCAAAATTATTGCCGCAATAGTCGCGGAACACGAAGAAGAAATAAACCATTAAACACTTCGCATTCCCGTAACCAAAACCGCACGCTTTCCCCGCAACCATTTACCACACCCATTACACTGAAACTTTTGATACTTACCAGACGATAACACCTCATACCCGCGGCGTTTAATATCGTGTCCCCCACAGTTAGTGCAGGCAGCATCATCGTCATCCACAAAAGCGGGAACATTCAAACCCTTAATCCACGGCAAAAACTTTTCCCACAAATCCACCAACAAATTCACATCCTGCAACTGGTAACGTTTCATCTCCCGCCACGCCTTATCATCACCCGCCATACACTTAATCCACAACTCAAAACCAGAATGTTTTACCTTCGCACCCACACCCAACCGTTGCGACACATAATCCAACTTGTAACTCGGGAACTTAAAATTTTGTTTCGCCACCCGCATCAAATCAATATCCTTAGCAGGTGACGGCGGCAACATACCCGCCTCTAAAAACTCCCGTTTAATATGTTTGTGGTCAAACTGTGCACTATTCCACCCCACCAACACGTCAGCCTCATTCATAAGGTCGTGTAAAACTCGGAGCATGCCTTCCTTGCCATCGTAATGGACACTTTTGAATATAACTTTGCGCGTGCCATGCCAGCGCGCACCGAAACACATAACTTCTGTAGAATCAAGGATTTGCTGAATTGAAACATTTTGTTGCCATAACCCCCATGTGTGTGCCGTCATTGGACTGGTCTCTAAATCTAAAAATAGAATCTTCAAACCGTTTCCTCCACAATATATTGGTTGCGGAACAGCATACACGCACAATATGTAGAATGCTGCATTTCAAAGCACTGCTAAAATGGGTAAGTGAACGAGGAAATTAACGGGTACGGGTGCCCCATCGACCCGATGGAAGCGCTTCAATGCGATTCTTGCCAATAAAAGGCACAAAAAAGCCCCCTACGACGGGGGCTTTTTCGTTTTAATACTTAGGTTTCCTCTTAGGAGGCATCAGAAGAACCCTTATAGTTAGCAACCGACGTAAGCAAAGAAAGCACACCCGCCAAAGCAGAAACACTCACCACACCCACCCAGTCAACCTGAACAATAGAAACAACCTGCGAAGCGGTCAAAACCGCTACAGCAGTCTGAGCAACCGTTTTCACGGCTCTTTCCAAACTATACGCTACATAATCTTTCATCAATACTTCCCTTCGTTAAGAACCCTCTGCAGGGTTGAGATAGTTATTCTACCCCACACACCATCAGTATTCACACGCAAAACATGCTGCAAAGCTTTCTTTGTTTTAAGACCCAAAATACCATCAGTTTTCACATGCAACGACGCCTGAATGGCTCGTCTCGTCATAGGCCCCAACACGCCGTCAATACGACCAGGGTCAAACCCTCTAGATTTTAAATGTTCCTGCCAAGCCCGCACAGTCGGTTTATCCAACCTACCCGTAACTTTCAAACGGGGTCGCTGCCCCGGCGCGAACCATGGTGCCGGGTCCCGGTCTGTGCCCCATGCACCAGACGGTCCACGAACCTCAAAATGTAAATGGGAACCAGTAGACGCACCAGTTGAACCAGAAACATAAATTTTGTCACCAGCTTGGACACGTTGCCTCACCCTCAAATGGGTCGCTTCACGCCCATGATAATAAACAGTGACACAATCACCGTGGTCAATTTTGACCACATGCCCGCCACCAGTTCTTTTGTTACCGTTATAAGCAACACGAGTGACAACACCGTCCCCAGCAACAAGAACATCAAAAGTGCCACCATAATCAGTGCCACGGTGTAGCTTCCGTTTTTTACTAATTGGGTGAATTCGGTACCCATAAGGGCTCGTGACCGGTCTACCCGGTGCGGGGTTCTGTAAAACAGTCATGGCGTTTAACCCAGAACAACCATTGCCTCAACAGCGTCAGCCACAACATTAGTGGGTGCCGCAGCACCACCACCAGCGCTCTCGGCGGGGTGAATCCTAGCCATCACTCGCCCTCAGTGTTCTCAAGCCCCATACGGAGCACAGCCACCTCGGACCCATTTACATCACTAATCGCATACAAGCTGTCTTCACGGGGCACCTCGAACGAAATAGCTGCTCCCGCAGTAATCTTGTATCCGTAATCGGAGGCGGTCACACCGGCACCGCCCAAAAACACGTTAGCGGTCGCATCAACATTCTGCACCGTCACATCAGTACCCTTATACTGTTTCGTCGTATACGTAACCTCAGTGGCGGCACTGTCGCTCAACGCAATAAGTTCGTGTGTAGTAGCCATAATCTTATTCTACCTCAGCTTCCGGTACAGCTACCCAATCCCCAGCATCCTCATCCCAGGTGTACGGTCCACCATCAGTAGGGTAAGGAACCGGCGCAACCCATAGGCAAGTATCCTCATTCAGAACCCAAGACTCAAAAGGCTTAGGCGGAATAAACGCATCACGCGCTTCATCGTAGGTGTAGCCGATACCGGCATAGTTGAATCGGAGCGCTTTCCTTTGGTCCTCACTGGGCGCACCATTGGTGTAGTGGACACCGCCGTGAGTGTTGTACGAAGTCTGTTTGTAGACATCGCCGGTTCGCGCTGAGAGTTCCGCTTCTAACCCGTCATCTTCTTGACGGCCTACAGTCACGAAGGTCACGACATTGTTTTCATCTAGTTTGGCAAAGTGGCTCACGATATTGTCACCGTTTCCGAAGTCGTACTTGTAGCGGTCACAGTATAGACGCGCCAGTTCCCAACCACAACGTTGGTTTGAGTAACACCGCCCGAAAAAGTCGCCACCGGACTATTAGCCGGTAGGCGAAAAATGACAACACCGGACCCGCCAGCCTGTCCGACACCGGTGCCGGTTGAGCCACCGCCACCTCCGCCCGTGTTTGCCGTTCCGGCCGTTGGGCTTGTGCTCGAGTTTCCACCAGTTCCACCGCCGTCGGTTGCGGTCCCAATCGTGCCCGAGTAAGACGCCGCACCACCACCACCGGCGCGACCAACAGCCGAGCCAGTGATAGACGAAGAAACCCCAGGCCCTCCGTCGCCAGCATCATTTGACGCCCCGTTCGTTCCAACACCCCCAGCACCACCGCCTCCGCCTCCGGCGCTTGCGTATCCGAGAGCGCCCGTGCCGTCGCCACCGTCGAAACCTTGACCTGGTGTTCCGGCTCCTCCCGTCGGGCCGCTAGCGTATCCGCCACCACCGCCCGAGCCTCCCGTAGTTCCGTTGTCCCCGTTTGAGCCTCCGGCACCACCACCTAAACAAGTAATTATGTCAAAAACTGAGTTACTTCCGGGCGACCCGGCCCCATTCGACCCAGACTTTCCAGCACCACCGGCTCCCACCGTAATCGTGTAAGTACCAGCAACAGCCGCTAGTAGCCCCTCCGCAGATAGCCCACCACCAGAGGACTCACCCGTAACATTTGACCGGTATCCGCCGGCACCACCACCACCCGGCGCACCCCCACCGACCAAACCACCGCCACCGCCACCGGCAATAACAACATATTGTAATTGCCCAACAAGCGAACCAAAAAACGCAGACATATTCCGAAACTTAACAAAGTCCCTGATGGAACTGTTTGCCATAGAAGTAACAGCCATTAGTCGTTACCCCCTTTACTAGGAAATTTCGGTGCCAAAAACGTTGACAGAAATAGTCGCAGAAGCACCCGTATACACCGTCAACACGTCAGCGGCATCCAACGTAATGCCCAAAGTCAAAGTAGTCGAATCATTCGCAGCAATCGGAACATCATACGCAATATAATGCTCATCAGCCTGAGCCGCACCATCAGGGCGCACCGACAACCTAAACGTGTTAGCCGTTGCAGCACGGTTAGCAATAATCACCGTACTAATCACCGCTTCAGTAGCAGCCGGCACCGTATACACATCCGTTGCTGTCTCAGCAGTCGGGTCAGACTGCGCCAAAACCTTATAAGCGTTAGCCAATTTAAGCTCCCATCAAAAGAAAATTGCTCTCAAGACCGCCACCACCAGCAGAACTGATTGGCGACCAACTACTACCATCATACACGTAAGCCAACGAAGTATCAGTCTCAAAAATACCCTGACCCTCAAAAGGAGAAGCAGGCCGTGTGGCCGACGTACACACAGTCAACGACACAGCCGAATCCAACGACGTAATCATCGCATTAAACGCAGTCACCGAATACGGTTCAGCAGAACCAGGAGTAGGTAAAGAAATACCCAACCGGTCAGTATTAAAAGTAGCCATTAAACGTCCTCAACGGAAACAACATCCTCAACATCAAGCATAACAGGCTCCTCCCCAAAACCAGCAACAATAGCCCCACGCTCACCCGAACCAGAACCATCACCACCCACAAACATGCGCTCCTGCAACACCCTAAAATCACCAGCCAACTCCATCAACAACGACGGGTCTGTCACACGACGCAACACCACCGTCATCACATCACGCACCAACTGTTGCGCATCCAACGTCTGCTGACGACCCGGCGTGAAATACCCCGTCAACTCATGCAAATACTGCACAGCCTTCAAATCACCCGAATCCACCGACTCCACAAGCTTCGCATTGGCTAAAGCCACAGCACCCTTAAGACCCCGTTCTGACGCCCGCGTCAGAGCCTCCCGAAAAGGCCCAAAATTCAACCACCCCTGAAACTGCTCCCACGACACACCAGCCCCACGCAACCTCTGCCGCACAGACAACCCCGGGGCAGGGTCAGACAAAGCCCGAATACACGACACCATCTCCGCAGACAACCCATCAGCCTCAACACGGTCCGGAGTGATACCCCGCTCCTCCAACGCCCGCTGAAACTTAGCCGACGCCACCACATCAGCCAACCGCTCCAAATCATCCACACCAAAAGCATTCGACGCCACACGTTGAATACCCTCAGCAGACACACCCTCCCCACGCAACCACAACAACCACGCCGCATTCACCGCATTCTGAAAAAAATCACGCGACACCAACACCGACGGAGCAACCCTAGACAACCTCGCCGCAGCCGAACCCGGACGGGCAGGCAACGTCACCCCCAACACATCACGCTCAACAACCACCGGCTCAGAACTCGCCTCCGCGAGTTCCACCGCAAAAGGCGGCTGGTCAGACAAATCCGAAGCCATCACACACCCACCAACTCACGCTGACGCCGACGCTCAACCTCCATACGCTTCTTCAACCGCCAATACTTACGCGCCTCACCATCCACATCAACACCATCCAACGACGCCAACACAGACACATACTCATCCGACAACCGCAACACCCTAAACAACGCCCGCATCAACGACTTCGGCATCGACCCATTACCCGCCTCAAACCTCCGCAACGACGTCGCAGACACCCGCAACAACGACGCAAACCCCGCCACACTAGGATGCACCTCCCGACGCCACGCAGAAAACGACCCATACCGCAACACCACCTCAGGCGGCAAAGCCAACACCGCCCGAGCCCGCGGCGACAACACCGCCTCAACCTCCCGCCACGCATTAGCCGACGACACCTCAAAACCAGAAAGCCACCGCAAATACACCTCACGCAAACGCCCCACATCAACACCATTCACCTCAGCCAACACACTAAACACCTCATCACGCGGCGACTTAATCCGCCCCTGCTCCAAAGCATTAATCGCCCCACGCGACACACCACAACGCCTACCAAGCTCCTCAGCCGACAAACCAGCACGCACACGAGCAACCCTCAAAGGATGCGACTCAATCACAGGCATAACACTAATACTATCACAAAACGGTTATACAGTGATTTGAAGTAGCAAAAATTCAAGAACCCCCACCTATATATAACACGACGTTACGCCGACTGGACAACATGTCACAGCGTTACGCCGACCCCTCAGCCGCCTTGACCGCAAACCCCCTTACGCTTGTCCAGAGTTTGCGGGCACCTTGCGGCCACAAGGCCGCTCTGGTGCTCGTGAACTCGCACCGCCGCGGCCCCTGCAGGCTTGCAGCCCCGCCCCCTCACACACGCCCCAATGCAACACAGCCACACAGCCCCGCAGACGCGCAGCCCCGCATCCCCCCAGCCGGAAAGACAACACGCCACAAAACCCGTCACCACGCCAA